>Ga0102962_1000063_pt1 | contig 66203 bp, 63 predicted proteins | sample SalPonF2_C_D2_MG_FD_84519 | JGI IMG/M metagenome (GOLD analysis project Ga0102962, IMG submission 84519) | Salt pond soil microbial communities from South San Francisco under conditions of wetland restoration - Salt Pond MetaG SF2_C_D2_MG ...
ATCGAGGTGCCAGGCGATATCTCTTCGGCAGCCTTTTTTCTGGTTGGCGCCAGCATCGCGTCCGGCAGCGAACTCCTGATCGAGAATGTGGGCATCAACCCGACGCGGGCGGGGATCATCGACATTCTGCGCGCCATGGGAGCCGACATCCGGCTGGAGCGTGAGCGCGTGGCCGGGGCCGAGCCGCTGGCGGATATCCGCGTTTGCAGTTCACATCTGCACGGCATCCATATCCCCGAGGCGCTGGTGCCGCTCGCCATCGACGAGTTCCCGGCCCTGTTCGTGGCGGCCGCCTGCGCGCAGGGCGAGACCGTGCTCACCGGGGCGGCCGAGCTGCGGGTCAAGGAGAGCGACCGTATCCAGGTCATGGCGGAGGGATTGCAGGCGCTGGGGGTGAGCGCCGAGCCGCGTGCGGACGGCATCCGCATCGTGGGCGGGCGACTCAAGGGCGGGCGTGTGAACAGCCGGGGCGACCATCGCGTGGCGATGGCGTTCGCGATGGCGGCCTTGGGTGCTGACGGCGAGCTGCGCATCGACGATTGTGCCAATGTGGACACGTCGTTTCCGGGCTTTGCGGAAGCGGCACGCCAGACCGGGCTGTCGCTGGACGTGGATGCGACGGCGGGGCGCTCATGAGCGAGGCGCCGGTGATTGCGGTCGACGGACCGAGCGGCTCCGGCAAGGGCACGCTCAGTCGCCATCTGGCCGCGCGCCTGGGCTGGCATCTGCTCGACAGCGGAGCGCTGTATCGTTTGGTCGCCCTGGTGACTGAGCGACAGGGACTGGAACCGGGCGATGCCGCTCACCTGACGGCGGCCGCGGCCTTGGCGCGTGATCTGGAAGCGGCCTTCCGTACCGACGACGCAGGCCGCGAGACCATATTGCTTGCGGGCGAGGATGTCACCGCCGCCCTGCGCACAGAGCGCTGCGGTAACCGGGCATCGCGCTTCGCCGCCATTCCCGAGATCCGGTCCGCGTTGCTGGAGCTGCAGCGCCGCTTTCGGCGCCCCCCGGGACTGGTGGCGGATGGGCGCGATATGGGCACCGTGGTGTTTCCGCACGCCGAACTGAAGATCTTCCTGACGGCAAGCGTGGAAGAGCGCGCGCACCGGCGCCTGATCCAGTTGAGGGAACTGGGTATCGATGCTAATCTTGACAAGATTTACGCGGAGATTCGCCAGCGCGATGAGCGCGACCGCAAAAGGGCGCATGCGCCGCTGAAGCCGGCCGAAGACGCGGTGGTGCTGGACACCACGTCGTTGGCCGTCAAAGCGGTGATCACCCGTGTGGTGGAGTTGGCGAAGCGCAGGCGTCTACTATCATGAACTTTTGGGGCCTGGTCAAGGATCGACCCGGGCCATTCGGTATCAGCCCGCTAGCCTCGGGACGAAGCCCGGCGGATTGGAAAGCACAGGACCCATTTCGGGAACGACAGTCTAATGAGTGAAAGTTTCGCGGAACTCTTTGAGCAAAGCATTGCCGGCCAGAACATGCAGCCGGGTTCGATCGTCACAGCCACCGTGCTGGAGATCAAGCCCGACGTGGTCATCGTCGATGCCGGTTTAAAGTCGGAAGGCGTGATTCCGATTGACGAATTCACCAATGAAGCGGGTGAAGTGGCGATTTCCGAGGGCGACGAAGTCGAGGTGGCCCTGGAGACCGTCGAGGACGGGTTCGGCGAAACGCGGCTGTCGAAGGAGAAGGCGCAGCGCATCCGCACCTGGGATTTCCTGACCAAAGCCTTCGAGAACAGCGAGATCGTCACCGGCCAAATCAGCGGCAAGGTGAAGGGCGGCTATACGGTCGACATCGAGAATGTGCGCGCCTTCCTGCCGGGTTCGCTGGTCGACATACGCCCGGTGCGCGACACCACCTACCTGGAAGGCAAGCCGCTGGAGTTCAAGGTCATCAAGCTCGACCGGGCGCGCAACAACGTGGTTGTCTCGCGCCGCGAGGTGCTGGAAGAGGAATACAGCGCCGAGCGGGAGGCGCTGCTCGAGAACCTGCAGGAAGGGGTGGTGCTCAAGGGCATCGTCAAGAACCTGGTCGACTATGGCGCCTTCGTCGATCTGGGCGGCATCGACGGCTTGCTGCATATCACCGATATGGCCTGGAAGCGGGTCAAGGATCCGTCCGAGGTGGTCAACGTCGGCGACGAGATCGAGGTCAAGGTGCTCAAGTTCGACCGCGAGCGCATGCGCGTATCGCTGGGGCTGAAGCAACTGGGCGAGGATCCCTGGGTGGATATCGCACGGCGTTATCCGGAAGGCACGCGCCTGTTCGGCAAGGTCACCAACATCACCGATTACGGCGCTTTCGTCGAAATCGAGGAAGGCGTGGAAGGCCTGGTGCATGTCTCCGAGATGGACTGGACTAACAAGAACGTCAACCCCAGCAAGGTGGTGCAGATCGGCGAGGAAGTCGAGGTCATGGTCCTGGACATCGACGAGGAGCGCCGCCGCATCTCTTTGGGCATCAAGCAGACGGTGCCCAACCCGTGGGACGAGTTCGCCCAGAATTATCAGAAGGGCGACAAGGTCACGGGGCAGATCAAGTCGATTACCGATTTCGGCATCTTCGTCGGCCTGGAAGGCAATATCGACGGCTTGGTGCACTTGTCCGACCTGTCCTGGAACGAAGCCGGGGAAGAAGCGGTGCGCCGCTACGAGAAGGGGCAAACGGTGGAGGCCGTGGTGCTGTCCATCGACGCCGAGCGCGAGCGCATCTCTCTGGGCATCAAGCAACTGGAGCAGGATCCCATCGCCCAGTTTTTGGCAGATCATGCCAAGGGCAGCCTGGTCAAAGGCACCATCAAGGAGGTCGAGGCCAAGGGTGCCATGGTGGATCTGGGCAACGACGTGGTCGGCTACATTCGCGCTTCCGAGCTTGCCCGGGACCGCGTCGAGGATGCACGCCAGGTGGTGAAGGAAGGCGACGAGATCGAGGCCCAGTTTGTGGGCGTGGATCGCAAGAACCGGATCATCAGTCTGTCGGTGAAGGGCCGCGAGATCCGCGAAGACGAGGAAGCGGCTCAGGACTACAGCCGCAGCGCCATGACCGGCACGACGAGCCTGGGCGACCTGCTCAAGGAGCAGATGAGCAATAGCGGCGACGACGACTAGCCACGGCCTTTGAGTGGCGACACGGGGCCCGCGCTTGCGGGCCCCTGTTTTTTGCACTACTGTAATAATTTCAATCCACTACGCTCTTACACAAAGAGTTTTTCAACAACGGGCATTAAGGGCAGGATTGACCTCATGACCAAATCCGAGCTTATCGATCGTCTCGCCCAGCAGCAGACCCATCTTTCGCATAAAGACGTGGAGCTGGCCGTCAAGCTCCTTTTGGAGCGAATCAGTCAGGCTCTGACCGAAGAAGAGCGCATCGAAATCCGCGGCTTCGGCAGTTTTTCACTGCACCGGCGCCCGGCGCGTGTGGGGCGTAATCCCAAGACCGGGGAGCCGGTCAGCATCCCTGCCAAATACGTCCCCCATTTCAAGCCAGGGAAGGAGCTGAGGGAGCGCGTCAACGAAGACGGCGATAGCTGATTGGCCGCCGCCGCATCAAAGGTCTCGTGGCCGTAGTCGGACGACCGCGCTTCCGACGTCCATGGCCCGTGCCGCGGGGCGCTGGCAGGTCTGCTTCCCTTCGCCGCTAGAGGGCGGCACACTATGCTCGTTCAATGCCGCTGTGCCCGTTTAGGGAGGTTGGATGCTGCGCCTGATCAAGTTCGTTGCGGTGCTTGTCGTGCTGTGTCTGGGCATTACCATCGCCTTTTTCAATGCAACGCCGGTATCGGTCAACTATTTGTTCGGCCACGTCCAGCTTTCGCTGGTGGTGGTCATGGTCGGCGCGCTGGTGTTCGGGTTTGTGTTGGCCCTGATACTGTGTGCATCGCACCTTTGGGCGGTGCGACTGGAGGCGCGCCGGCTGCGCCGGCGCCTCCACGATGCCGAGACGGAACTGAAGAATCTGCGCAACCTGCCGCTGAGAGATGTTTGATGCCGTTGGCTTGACCCTGCTGCTGTTGCCGGTGGCGGCCGCCTCCGGCTGGTTTGCCGCGCGCCGGGCGCGCACCGCAGGCGTCGACGGCGGCGGCCGTGCGGTGAGCACGGATTATTTGAAGGGCCTCAATTACCTGGTCAACGAAGATGCCGACAAGGCGATCGAAGTCTTTGTGCGCCTGCTGGAGGTCGACAACGAGACGGTGGAAACCCACCTGGCGTTGGGCAACCTCTTCCGCCGCCGCGGCGAGGTGGACCGGGCGCTGCGCATCCATCAGAACCTGGTGGCGCGGCCCAATCTCAAGGCCGAGCACCGCGACCAGGCGCGCTTCGAGCTGGCCAAGGATTACCTGCGCGCGGGCGTCTTGGACCGGGCCGAGAACCTGTTTCTGGATTTGGTCTCGCAGGGCGTGTTTCCGGCGGCTTGCCTGCGCCACCTGATCACCATCTTCGAGAAGGAGCGCGACTGGGACCGGGCCATCGAGATGACGCGGCGGCTGGAGTCAGCCAGCGGACAGTCGCTGGCCACTGCCATCGCTCATTACTACTGCGAGATCGCGCAGGGTTGCGTGCAGAACGAAGACTGGCGCGGGGCGCGCCGGATGATCAAGAATGCGCTCGCCGAGGACCGCAGTTGCGTCCGTGCCAGTTTGCTGCGCGGGCGGTTGCTGGAAAGCCGGGATAGACTGCGTGCGGCTGTCAAGGCTTACGGGCGCGTGCTGCGACAGAATCCGGAGTTTCTGACCGAAGCCATGCCGGCCCTGGAGCGTTGCTTTCGGCGTATGCACGCGTGGGAGGAATGGCGCGCCTTCCTGGTGAAGGCGGGTCAGCACTATGCGGGCGCGGCCCCGCACGTGGCCATGGCGAGGCTGCTCAGTGAGCGCGGCGACGCCGACGCCGGTATCGCGTATTTGTCCGATTATCTTCAACATCAACCCAGCTGGCTGGGCTTCTATCACCTGCTGGATTTGGCGTGGTCCCAGTCTCAAACCGGGTTGAGCCGACCTTTGGACAGCCTGCGCGAAGCGCTGAGGCACATGGTCGACACGGCGGGTCGTTATCAGTGCACGCGTTGCGGCTTCAGCGGCCGCCAACTGCATTGGCAATGTCCCGGGTGCCACCACTGGAACAGCGTGCGACCGCTCAAGGATATCGCCTCACCCGCGCCATGATGTCGCCGGCCGCTTGGCCGTCTCCCTTGCGGGCTTGCCGTTCAGCCGTTTTCTTTCTGTTTCTTCGCGCGTTGCTCGAGCTGCTGGAGCCGGGCTTTGATGCGGTCGCGGTCGTCGCCGCTCAGGTTAGGCAACTTGAGTGCGGTCTTGAGTTGGTCGATCGCGGTGTGGCGCCGGCCCTCGAGGCGGTAATATTCCGCGCGCTGGTAGTAGGCTTCCCCGGTGCGCCCTTGTTGCGCGGCCGCCTGGGCAAGAAGCTTGCGCGCCTGCGGCTTGTCGAATATCTGACTCCCGGAAGAGGTCAGCACGTCCCGAGCCTGTTGCGACTGATGGTCGCGCAGCAACGCGTTGGCATAGGCCAGCACCAGCGGCGCGTATTTGCCATGCGCCTTGAGGGCGGCGGAGAGCAGGGATACTGCTTGTTTGGCGTCGCCGGCGCCTAGTTCGGCGTCTGCCAGCGCCATGCGGTAATGCAGGTTGTCCGGATGCGCGTGAAGCAGCGGCCGCAACAGGTGGATGGCCTGCTCGTGCTTGGCTGCCTGGTCCAGCGCCAGCGCGTAGCCGTACGCCGCCGGCTGGCTGTGCGGATGATTCCTGTGTTGCTTGCGAAAATAGTCCTCAGCGTCGGAAGCGTTGGACGCCGAGACCACGCGCGTGCGTGCCCGCATCAACTCATAGGCCAGATCGGGTTTGAGGTGCACGGACGGGTACTTTTCGGCGCGCTCGCGTGCTTCGGCGATGCGCACGGAGGTAACGGGGTGGGTCTGCAGGATGGCGGGGATCTGATTGCCGTAGAGGCGTGTTTCGTTCTGAAGGCGCTGGAAGAACGTGACCATGCCCATGGGGTTGAAGCCGGACTGCGCCAGAATACGGATGCCGACGTGATCGGCCTCCATTTCATCGGCGCGGGTGTAGTCCACGTGCGCCTGATAGTTGCCTGCCGCGCCCAGACCCATGGCCGCCGGCGCCACGTCCGGGTTGCCGCTGGCGATGCCGGCGGCGAGGGCGGCCAGCATGGCGGCGCCGGTCGCCCAGTTGATGGGAGTCATCTCCTGCATTTGGCGGGCGATGTGGTTCTGCACCACGTGGCCGATTTCGTGCGCCATCACGGCTGCGAGCTCGCTCACATTGTGCGTCGCAAGGATCAAGCCGGCGTTGATGCCGATATAGCCGCCGGGAAGGGCGAACGCATTGATCGCGGCGTCGTCGGTGACGAAGAAATGGAACTCGTTGGGCGCGCGCTCCGTGTGCTTGGTGAGCTTGCGCCCCAGGCGGTTGATGTAGGCGGTGAGTTCGGCATCCTGCAGTACCAAGCCCCGCCGGCGCATCTTGCGCACTGTCTCTGCGCCCAGCTTGTCAGCTTTGGCCGGTGGCAACGCAGCGTTGGCCGGGCTGCCCAAGTCCGGCAGATTATAGTGCTGGGCAGCGAGGGCGGGCGTTGGAGCGGCCAGAACGAGGGCGATCAAGGCATGCAGCAGAAGCCGCTGAGGCCGCTTTGCGGCTGTGATAGCATCGCCGTGGTTACGGCGTTTCTCGCGTGTAAACATAACGACTATTTTAGCGCGTTTCGCCTACTTCATTGAGCCGCTGTTCGCGGCGGACGGTCCGGTGATGGACATACTCAGAGCCTGGTTCAGGCGGCACCTTTCCGATCCCCAGGTGGTGTACCTGGGAGCCGTGCTTGTTGGGCTGCTGCTCCTGGTCATTTTCTTCGGTCATATCCTGACGCCGGTGCTGGCCAGTATCATCCTGGCGTATCTGCTCGACGGGCCGGTGGTGCGCCTGGAGCGCTGGGGCGTGCCGCGCTGGACCGCAGCCACGATGATTTGGCTTGCTTTCATCGCAGGCGTGCTGCTGCTGAGCTTTGCCGTGATCCCGCTGCTTCTGCACCAGCTGACCCAGGTGATACAGGATGTGCCGCACCTGGTCACCAAAGTACAGGGCTATCTGAACTCGTTGCCGGAGCGCTATCCGGGCTGGATATCATCCGCCCAGATCAAGCACCTGACCGAGTTCGCCGTGAAGGACATGGCGCCACTGCGCCAGGCGATCCTGTCGCGTTCGCTCACCTTCGGCATCAGTCTGCTCTACGTTGCAGTGTATCTGATCCTGGTGCCTCTGCTGGTGTTTTTCTTCCTTAAGGACAAAGGGCGCATCCTGCGATGGCTGGCGCGCTTCGTGCCCGCGAACAAGTCGCTGGCGACGCAGGTGTGGGTCGAGGTCAACGCCCAGATATCGAACTACGTGCGCGGCAAATGCGTGGAAATTCTGGTGGTGTGGCTGGTCAGCCTGGGCGTGTTCATGCTCTTCGGCCTGCATTATGCCATGCTGCTGTCGGCGCTGGTCGGCATGTCGCTGGTGGTGCCGTTCGTGGGGGCGGTGGTGGTGACCGTACCGGTCGTGCTGGTCGCTTACGCCCAATGGGGGATGGACCCGAACGTCGTCTACCTGCTCTGCGCCTATTTCCTGATTCACGCCGTCGACGCCAACATGCTAGCGCCCTTGCTGTTTTCGGAAGTGGTGGATCTGCATCCGACGGCGATCATCGTCGCGATTCTGTTTTTCGGCGGCATCTGGGGATTTTGGGGGGTGTTTTTTGCCATTCCGCTGGCCACGGTGGTCCACGCCGTGATCAAGGCCTGGCCGGACAGCCGCCGCCCCATCGTGCGCACAGGCGCCATCACAGGGCCTGTGACGCAAAGTCCGCCAGCCGCGAGCGCTCGCCGCGAGCCAGAGTGACATGACCGCCGTGGGCCCAGCCCCGGAAGCGGTCGACCACGAAGGTCAGCCCTGACGTGGTCTCGGTGAGATAAGGCGTGTCGATTTGCGCCAGGTTGCCGAGGCAGACGATTTTGGTACCCGGACCGGCGCGCGTGATCAGCGTTTTCATCTGTTTGGCAGTGAGGTTCTGCGCTTCGTCCACGATCAGGTAACGGTTGACGAAGGTGCGCCCGCGCATGAAGTTCATGGTGCGCACCTTGATGCGTTTGGACAGCAGCTCCTGCGTGGCCGCGCGCTCCCACTCACCGTCACCGGAATGGGTGAGCACTTCCAGATTGTCCATGAGCGCCCCCATCCAGGGCGTCATCTTCTCTTCCTCGGTTCCGGGCAGGAAGCCGATGTCGTCGCCGAGCGGCACCGTGTTGCGGGTCATGATGATCTCGCGGTAGCGCTGCTCGTCCAGTGTTTGGGCCAAGCCCGCCGCGAGTGTGAGCAGCGTCTTGCCGGTGCCGGCCGGGCCGAGCAGGGTGACGAAGTCGATCTCCGGGTCCATGAGCAGGTTGAGCGCGAAATTCTGCTCGCGGTTGCGCGCGCTCACGCCCCATACCGGCTGGCGACCGGAGGCGAAGTCGCGCACCACCTCGAGCACCGTCCCGCGCTCGTCCTGCTGGCGCACCACCAGATCCGGGCCTTCTCCGTTGGGGAAGTGCAGAAATTCGTTGAGATGCCAGCGGGCGGCTTCGTCCGTATGCAGGCGGTAAAAGCTGCGCCCACTCTCCTGCCAGGACTCCATGCTGGCGCCGCCTTGGCGCTCCCAGAAATCCGGCGCCAGGGCACCGAAACCCGGGGTCAGCAGGTCGGTGTCCTCCAGTACCTTGTCGTTTTCGTAGTCTTCGGCGTGGATGCCCAGCACTGCCGCCTTGATGCGCAGATTGATGTCTTTGGACACCAGCGTCAGCTCATGGCCGGCGAAGCCGTCCTGCTGCAGGGACAGGGCGGTGTGCAGGATGCTGTTGTCGGCTTTGTTGCCGGGGAGATGGTTGGGCAGGTCGCCGCTGGCCGGCTGCACCTGGAAAAACAGGCGCCCGGACGGTGCCTCGGTGCCGTCTATGTCGATGCGCCGACTGGCGTCGATCACCAGCCCGTGGGCGATCTCGTCGTGGCTCCGGCCCTGCATGAGCTGATCCATGAAGCGGCTGACCTGGCGCACGTTGCGCGCCACCTCGCTCAGCCCCTTCTTGGCGGCGTCCAGCTCTTCGAGCACGACCATGGGCAGAAAGATGTCATGTTCTTTGAAGCGAAACAGCGCAGTGGGGTCGTGCATCAACACATTGGTGTCGAGTACAAAGAGTCGCTTTGACATAGTTGATCCGTCCGGCTCGGCTCGGGTCGGGGTGCGGGATCCCGCGGCTTTAGAGTTCGCGCACCGCCTCAAGCACGGCCTGCGCATGGCCCTTGACCTTGACTCCGCGCCAGGCCTGGCGGAGCAGGCCCTGCTTGTCGATCAGGAATGTGCTGCGTTCCACGCCCAGGCGTGTCTTGCCGTACATCTTCTTTTCCTTGATCACGTCGAACTGGCGGCACACGGTTTCCTCGCTGTCGGACAGCAGCGGAAACGGGAATTCGAACTTGGCGCTGAAGTTGTCGTGCGAGCGGACGCTGTCGCGCGACACACCCAGGATCTCGGTATCCAGCTTCTGGAACTGCGGGTAGAGATCACGAAAGTCCTGCCCTTCCTGGGTACATCCAGGGGTGTTGTCCTTGGGATAGAAATAGAGCACGACGTTGTGTCCGCGCAGATCCTCCAGACTGATTTGGCGCCCGCCGGTGGCGGGCAGCTCGAAGCTCGGGGCGGCTTTGCCGATTTCCAGGCTCATACGCTGACCTCTCCATTGTATGCTGGCATGGCCCGCCGGCCCGGTGTCTGCGGGCGCGGGATTGGCCGAGTGCAGTCTAGTTCTTAACCGGGTCCATGATACCGTCCGCGTTCAGCTCGTCACACAAGTCCATGAAGGCTTCGCGCAAAGCGGGCGGGTGCTGGCTGACAGGCACATTCACGCTCATCTGCAGGTTACACATGGGCGCGCCGGTATGGGACGAGTCGTAGCGCTGGGTGTTGATCTCGGTGGCCACGACCCCTTGACTGGAGAAAAAGCCCAGCAGTTGGGTCACCAGATCGGCGGCGTGGGGCGCAACCACATCGACGTGATAGGGGCGGTACTCCGGCGCTTCCGGACGGCGCTCCGTGCGGTAGAACAGCGCACGGGCGTTGAACTGCTGAGCCAGTCCGGGCAACGCTGCCTCCAGGCGGCCCAAGGCGCTCCAGTCTCCGGCCACCAGGCAACTCAATGCGATCGTCTCGCCCAGATGCGACATGCGGCACTCGTGTAGCTCGGCGCCACGGTCCAGCATCAGGCGCAGGAGCTTGTCCGTGAGCCCGTCGCGGATCGGGCCTAGTACGGCGATGGACAGCAAATGGCTAGACTTGGGCATGAGCGGGCGCTTGACTAAAAACTCAAGTGTAATCGCATCGTGCCAGCGAGGAACAGAGGCGCGCGACGCATAGGAGCGTGCCGGTCTTTGCGTTATACTGGCCCACTTGCATCGAATGCCCTGTTTGCGGAGCGCAGCATGTTTACTGGCAGCATCGTCGCCTTGGTCACTCCCATGCTGGCCGACGGCCGTGTTGACTACGAAAGCCTGGAGTACCTGATCGACTTTCATGTGCGGGAGGGTACCGACGCCATCGTTGCCGTGGGCACCACCGGCGAGTCGGCGACGCTCGGTTTCGAGATTCACATGGAAGTGATCGACTGGGTGGTGAGAAGCGTTAACGGCCGGCTGCCCGTCATTGCCGGCAGCGGCGCGAATGCCACGGACGAGGCCATTCGCCTGACCCGCGCCGCGCAGTTATCGGGTGCCGACGCCTGTCTGCTCGTCGTGCCCTATTACAACAAGCCGACCCAGGAGGGCATGTACCGCCATTTTCTCACCGTGGCTGAAGCGGTCGACATCCCGCAGATCCTCTACAACGTGCCCGGGCGTACCGCGGTCGACATGCTGCCGGAGACCGTCAATCGCCTCGCAGACGTGGAAAACATCGTCGGCATCAAGGAAGCCCACGGCACGGTCGAGCGCATCCGCGAACTGGTCGAGCTGTGCGGCGATCGCCTGTCGATCTACACCGGAGATGACGCCACCGCGATGGAAACCATTCTGGCCGGTGGCCAGGGCGACATTTCGGTCACCGCCAACGTGGCCCCGCGCCTTATGCACGACATGTGCGCGGCTGCTTTGGAGGGCGACCGGGAGCGCGCCGAGGCATCGGAGACCCGCCTTCGCGGCCTGCACCGGGCGCTGTTCCTGGAGCCCAATCCCATCCCGGTGAAGTGGGCCCTGCACCAGATGGACCTGATCCCGGCCGGCATCCGGCTCCCGTTGACGCCGCTGGACGAACGCTACCACGAGGACGTGCGCGCCGCCATGCGCCAGGCGGGGATCGACGTATGAGGCGTGCGTTGGCGTTGCTCGGGGTGCTGGCTGTAGTCGCGCTGGCGGGTTGTGCCTCGAATCCGTGCGAGGGCTCGCACGCGTACCAGAAGGCGAGCGACCGCGGACCGCTCAAGGCGGTGGACGGACTGAGCGTGCCGCAACCGGACCCGAGCATGCAGATTCCCGAGGTGGCTAGCAATGGTCCGAGTTTCGTGTCCCGGCACAAGAATGCCCAGGGCCGGGAGGTCACCTCTTGTTTGGCGACACCGCCGCCCCTGCCACCCAGTCAGAATGCCGGCACCAAGGTTTCCAGCTTGCGCCAGTAAGGCGGCGTGGGCTAGCATCCCCCGTTGCTTTCGGAGAGATGTCCGAGCGGTCGAAGGAGCACGCCTGGAAAGCGTGTATACGGTTCACCCCGTATCGAGGGTTCGAATCCCTCTCTCTCCGCCAAGTCGGCGTGGCGGCCCGAGTCAGTGGCGCCACGCCTCATTCGTTATGGTGGGCTGCGTCGGTCCCTCCGCGACGATAGGCTGTGAACCCCGTCAGGCCCGGAAGGGAGCAGCGGTAGCGGCTGATTCGGGTGCCGGGGTGAGGCTGGCGTGGCCCGCCTCCTGCTTCGCGACGCGCACGCGTTGCCTTCGCGCATGAGCTATCTGGCCCTGGCACGCAAGTGGCGCCCGCGCCGATTCGACGAGTTGGTCGGGCAGGAGCACGTGGTGCGCGCGCTCACGCACGCCCTGGACGGCCGGCGTTTGCATCCGGCGCTCCTTTTTTCGGGCACGCGTGGCGTGGGCAAGACCACGATTGCACGCATCGTCGCCAAGAGCCTCAATTGCGAGCAAGGCGTAAGCGCGGTGCCGTGCGGCGAATGCGCCGGCTGCCGCGAGATCGACGAAGGCCGCTTTGTGGATCTCATCGAGGTCGACGCGGCGTCTCGCACCCGCGTTGACGATACCCGCGAATTGCTGGACAACGTACAGTATGCACCGGCGCGCGGGCGCACCAAGGTGTACCTCATCGACGAGGTGCACATGCTTTCCACGCATTCGTTCAACGCTCTGCTCAAGACGCTGGAGGAGCCGCCGCCGCACATCCAGTTTCTGCTTGCCACCACCGACCCGCAGAAGCTGCCGGTCACCATTCTGTCGCGTTGTCTGCAGTTCCATCTCAAGCGCTTGCCGGCCGCACGCATTGCCCGTTACCTTGAGCATGTGCTGGCCCAGGAAGGCGTGGAAGCGGAGCCGGGCGCCCTGCAGCGCCTGGCACGCGCTGCCGATGGCAGCATGCGCGATGCGTTGAGCCTGCTCGACCAGGCCATTCCCTTCGGTGGCGGCCGCCTCAGCGACACCGATGTGGCCGATATGCTGGGCCACATAGACCGCGGCGAGGTGCTGGCCTTGGCGCAGGCCCTTGCGGACGGCGACGGGCGGTCCCTGATCGATGCGGTGTCGCGGTTGGATGAGATCGGCGCTGAGCCCGCGGCCGTGCTGGACGAGCTGGCGGCGACGCTGCAACGCATCGCGCTCCTCCAGGTCGTGCCTGACGCCGCCGGGGGGGGCGACGCGCCGGAGTGGCATGAGGCGCTTAGCGGGCTTGCCGGGCGCGTCATGGCAGAGGACGTGCAGCTCTGGTATCAAACCGCGATCCTGGGACGCCGTGATCTGGCCTGGGCGCCCGACCCGCGCATCGGCCTGGAGATGACGTTGCTGCGCATGCTGGCGTTCCGTCCCGACGAGGCGGGCGGCGCCCAAGCGGACGCCGCCCGGGAGGCGCCCGGGTCGCCGCGGCCCGCGTCCACGCAGCCGCCTGCGGCGGCCAAGCGCCCGGCACCGGGTCAACCGCCGACCCAGGTCGCACCGGCGCGAAGCAAGCCCGTTGCACAACGCGAGGACGTGGGTGAGGCGGGCGCGCCCGGCGCTGCCTCTGCAGACACCGCCGAGGTGTCCTGGGAGTCCCTGGTGCCGCGGCTCGGTCTGCGCGGTGCGGCTGATCAGCTTGCGCGTCACTGTGCATGCACCCAGCGCAGCGGCAGTAGCTGGACGCTCACGCTGGCGCCGCAGGTGCAGCAGCTCCTCACCGACGGTGCCCGGGCCCGTCTCGAGAAAGCGCTCAAGGCCCTCTTGGGCGAGGACGTGCGGGTTCGCATCGAGGTGGGCGAGGGAGGCGGAGCGACGCCGGCGCAGCGGGCGGCCGAGCGGGACGAGGCGCGTGCGCAGGCGGCGCGCAAGGCTATTGAAGACGACCCCAACGTGCAAGCCGCGCGCGAGCGCTTGGGCGCGAGCGTGCGACCGGGTTCGATTCGCCCGCTGGACGAGTGAGGCTGCGTTAGACTGTGCGCAAACGTGCTTGGTGGACTGCGGCCGGGGAGAACCGGCCGTTCGATGCCGGGCACGAGGGAAAGCGGCGGCGCACTGACGGTACCCGCATCGGCACGATTGGCTGGCGTTGCGGCTGAGGCAGGGGGTCGGGGCGCGTCGGCCCGGCGCCGCGGAGATTGACGTGCAGGCTCGCACCGCATCCAGGCGGGTCTGTCAGGCTGGCAATGACGATTGACACCCGGGAAGACGATTATGAAAGGCGCATTCGGCAACCTGATGAAGCAGGCGCAGCAGATGCAGGAGAACATGCAGAAGCTGCAGGACGAGTTGGCGCAGCTCGAGGTAACCGGCAGCGCGGGCGCGGGCATGGTCGAGGTGGTCATGACCTGCAAGCACGAGGTGCGCCGCGTCAGCATCGACCCCAGCGTCTACGACGATGACCGCGAGTTGCTCGAAGACCTCATCGCGGCCGCTTTCAACGACGCGGCGCAGCGCGTCGAAACGACGGTCAAGGAAAAGATGTCGTCGGTCACCGGCGGGCTGAATCTGCCGCCGGGGCTCAATCTGCCCATGTGAGCCTTGGATGAGCTACTCACCGCGCTTGCGCCAGCTCATCGAGGCCTTGCGCTGCCTGCCCGGCGTGGGGCCGAAGAGCGCGCAGCGCATGGCGTTTTACCTGCTTGAGCGCGACCGCACCGGTGCCGCGCATCTGGCACGCAGCATCGACGGGGCCCTGGAGGGTGTGCACCGCTGCCGCGACTGCCGGATGTTCAGCGACCAGCCGCTATGCGAGTTCTGCCGCTCGCCGCGGCGCGACCGCAGCCGCATCTGCGTGGTCGAGGGCCCCGCCGACGTGCTTGCGGTGGAGCAGGGCACGGACTACCGCGGCCTTTACTTTGTCCTCCAGGGGCATATTTCACCGATCGACGGCATCGGCCCGGAGGAGCTGGGCCTGGACCGGCTGGCCGAGCGCCTGAGCGACGGTGTTCAGGAGGTCATCATTGCCACCGGCTCGACCGTGGAAGGCGAGGCCACGGCGCACTACATCGGCGAGATGGGGCGCGCGCGGGACATTGCGGTAACCCGTATCGCCCAAGGGGTGCCCATGGGCGGAGAACTGGAGTACGTCGACGGCGGTACGCTGGCGCACGCCCTCGCCGGACGCCGGCCATTGTAGAAGCGAGGCCCAATAATGAGCGATTGCATTTTCTGCAAGATAGCGCAAGGGGAGATGTCGGCCGATCTGGTTCATCAGGACGACAGCATCCTCGCGTTCCGCGACATCAACCCGCAGGCGCCCACGCATATTCTGATCATCCCGCGCGAACACGTCGCCACCATGAGCGACCTGGATGATGCGCATAAGGATCTGGTCGGACGGCTGTTTTTGGTGGCGCGCGATCTGGCGGCCGAAGAGGGCATCCAGGACGACGGCTACCGCGTGGTCATGAACTGCGGCGCCAAGGCCGGGCAGACGGTGTTCCATATTCACCTGCACCTGCTGGGCGGGCGGCGCATGACCTGGCCGCCAGGCTGAACATACGCCGCGTCACGGAACGTGGCGCGTGAGCAGGCGGTAGCTTTCATAACGGCGCGGTGAAATGTGCCCGCCGGCCACGGCTTCGCGCACGGCGCAGCCGGGCTCGGCCAGATGCCGGCAGTCATCGAACCGGCAGCGCGCCGATGCCGTGCGGATTTCCCGAAAACCGCCGGCGATGTCGCGTTCGGACATCGGCCAGAGGCGGAAGTCGCGTACACCGGGTGAGTCGATCACGCAGCCCGCTCCCGCGGGAAGGCGATACAGATGCGTCGCCGTGGTGGTGTGGCGGCCCTCGCCGTTGGCTGTCGACAGCGCTGCCGTGCGCGCATCCAGATGCGGCACCAGGGCGTTGACCAGCGATGATTTGCCCACGCCCGAGGGCCCCACGAACACGCTCGTGCGCCCGGCCAGGTGCCGGCGCAACAGGCTCATGCCGGTACCCCGGTGCGCGCTTACGCCCAAGGTGTCGTACCCCAGTGGCCGGAATTCGCCGACAATCGATTCGGACATTGGGGCGCGTGCGTTGGCCGGCAGCAGATCCGCCTTGTTGAATACGATAAGCACACCCAGGCCCATCACTTCGGCACCGACGCAGTAACGGTCGATGAGCCCGGGATCGGGTTCGGGCCGCGCCGCGCACACCACCACCATCAGATCGATGTTGGCGGCGATGACGCGCGCGCCGCCGCGGCGGTCGTGGCGCAGCAGCTCGCTGCGGCGCGGTTCCACGGCGGCCACCGCGGCACCATCCGGCGTCGGCGACCAGCGCACATGGTCGCCGCACACGCACTTCAGGCGGCGGCCGATGAGAACACACGAATGTATGCTGCCGTCGTCGCCTTCGACCAGCACGTGGTTGCCGTAGTTGGCGATCACCGTTCCGGGCCGGCTCCCGGATTCGGCGGCGCCATCGGCGCCTGTGCTGCGGCTCAGCGCGAGTCCCTCAACGCGTCCACTTTGGCGGCGCAGATGAAGTCGTTCTCGGACAAGCCCCCGATGGCGTGGGTGCTGTAGCTCACGGTCGCCTTGTTGTAGCCGAAGGTGATGTCCGGGTGATGATCCTCGCAGTGCGCGATCCAGGCGACGGCGTTCACGAAGGCCTGGGTATGATAGTAGTTCTTGAACTTAAAACTGGCGTGGATCGAGCGCTTGTCTGCGGAAGCCTGCCAGTCGTCGTTCACCTGCTCCAGGCGGCGCTTGACGTCTTCAGCGGACAACGGCTGGGTGCCGCCCTCGCAGGGCGCGCAGTGTTTGGAAGCCAGTGCGGAGCTCATAGGTCCTCCATTTGCCTAGGGGAAGCGGGCAGGAGACCGCTCCTCGTGCGTTGATCCCCAATCCTGCCGGCAATGGTAGTGGCGTTTGCGCACCTTCAACAAGCGCCGCAACTGGTACACTTTAACAACTTTGCACCCAACCAGGGCGGTCATGGCGCAGCGCACGGACAATCTGATCTGGATCGATCTGGAGATGACGGGCCTGGATACCGATCAGGATCGCATCATCGAAATCGCCACCGTGGTCACCGACTCCGAGCTCAATGTCATCGAGGAGGGTCCTGTGCTGGCTGTCTATCAGCCGGACGACGTTCTGAGCGCCATGGATGAGTGGAACACACGCCAACACTCCGGGTCCGGGCTGGTGGAGCGCGTGCGATCAAGCCCGTTCGATGAGGCCGAGGCGGAGCGGCGTACACTCGATTTCCTTAGCCGCCACGTGCCCGCCGACGCATCGCCCATGTGCGGCAACACGATTTGCCAGGACCGGCGCTTTCTCGCGCGCTGCATGCCCGATCTGGAGCGCTACTTCCACTACCGCCACGTCGACGTAAGCACGCTAAAGGAGCTGGCGAAGCGCTGGGCACCCGATGTCGTGGCCAACTTCAAAAAAGGCGCCACCCACCTGGCTCTCGACGACATCTACGATTCCATCCGCGAGTTGCGCCACTACCGCGCCCATCTCTTCGATCATGCCTTCCGCGGGCTCACTTAAAGCGCCCTGCCGCTGGTGAAAGGCGTGCGCGTCGCATGCTCGTTGCAGGCGCACGGGTATTGTTGTTCCGCCATGAGCTGCCAGGACCCTGACCCCGCCCCGGGGGTAGCGGGCGGCACCAGGCACGCCCCGCTCGGACCGGCTCCGCGGAAGCTTGCGTGAGGCGCCGCACGCGGCGAGCGCTGCGCATAGCCGTGGGCGTGGCCTTGCTGGTGCTCGGTCTGGCGGGGCTGGTCCTGCCCGTGCTGCAGGGCCTGTTGTTCCTGTTCCTCGGTGTGGTGCTGCTGGCGCCGGACGTGGCGGCGTTTCGATACCTGCTGCGCCGTCTGGAAGCGCGCTTTCCCGGCCTGGCCGAACGTGCGCGCCGTTCTCGCTGGTGGCCCGGAGACGACGACGCGTGAGCGGGTTCGCGGCGCACACAGCGCGGGACTTCAGGCGCGCCGTGTCAGGCGCTTTTGATCTGCTCGAAAGCCGCCAATGCGCGCTGGCGGCTATCGCGCAGGTCGGCATACGGCTGCGCCGGGTAATGCTCACCCAAGGCTACCCCCGCGTCATGGAGCACCGCTTGCGGCGCCTGCCACGGGCTGTGGATGTGTGAGTCGGGCAGCGCGGCAAGCTCCGGCACCCATTGGCGCACGTATTCGCCGTTGGGGTCGAAGCGCTGCCCCTGGCGTACCGGGTTGAAGATGCGGAAATAGGGCGCGGCATCGGCGCCGCAGCCGCTTACCCACTGCCAGCCGAGGGTGTTATTGGCGAGGTCGGCATCGACCAATGTATCCCAGAACCAGCGGGCGCCCGCCTGCCATGGGACGAGCAGATTTTTGGTCAACCAGGAGGCGGCGACCATGCGCGCCCGGTTGTGCATCCAGCCGGTCTGCCAAAGCTCCCGCATGGCCGCATCGACGAAAGGGACGCCGGTGCGCCCGGTCTGCCATGCGTCGAGCGCGGGCTGGTAATGCGCCGCCCACGGAAAAGATCGGAAGCGCTCATCCAGGGGTTGTTCCGGGGAGTGCGGGAAGTGGTAGAGCAGATGGTGTGCAAACTCGCGCCAGCCCAGTTGGCGTAGAAAGCTGGCCGCGGCCTGGCCGTCACCGAGGTTACGCACGCGATGCCAGATCTGGCGCGGCCCGATCTCGCCGAAATGCAGGTGGGGCGACAGCCGAGAGGAGCCGCGGACGCCGGGCCGGTCGCGCCTGTCGGCATAATGGGCGAGGCCTGCCTCGGCGAAATGGTGCAGCCGTCGTGCGGCCGCGGCCTCGCCCGGTTCCCAGCTCTCGCGGATGCCTTCATCCCAGGGGCGGGCAGGGCGCAGCCTTAGCGCCTCGATGGTCAATGAATCGAGGTCGCACGGTACGTGCGGCAGGGTGGCGGGCGCGGCGACGGGTTCGGCGACCGGCTGTTGCGCCAGTCTGCGCCAAAAGGGCGTGAACACGCGATAGGGGTTGCCCTCGTTGTTGGCGATTTCCCAGGGCTCGGCTAAGAGGCCGGCGTTGAAGCTCTGCGCGTGCCTGCCCGCTTCGCGCAGCGCGCGTTTGATGCCCCGGTCGCGATCGACCGTATGCGGATCGTACAGGCGGTTCCAGTAAACCGCCGCTGCCGATGTCTGCGCCACCAGCTCGGTCAGCGCCGCCTGCGCCGGGCCGCGGCGAATGATCAGCCTGGAGCCCAGCGTGGACAGGTCATGGTCGAGAGCCCTCAGGCTCCCGTGGAGCCACACGCGCTGTGCGGCCCCCGGTGCCCAGGGGTCGTCGCCGTCCGTCTCGTCTATGAATACCGGGACGATGGTGGCATGGCGGCGAACAGCGGCGCCGAGCGCCGGATTGTCCGCCAGGCGCAGGTCGCGGCGGAACCAAACCAGTGCGGGTTCGCGGGACAGCATGACGGCTTCTCCTTCGCTTGGAGCGCTGGCGGGCGCGCTGCATGCCGGGATGCCGGCAGGGGCCCTACTGCGGGCCCGAACCGGGGGCTCCGGCCTGATCTCTGCGAACGCCCGATGGTCCGGGAAACGAAGGTGCCGGCGCAAGGCGAGCCTGCTTTCGCCCCGTATCGGCGCCCGCTAAGATCAATGGCCAACGGAGCCGGAGTGAGCAGATGATGGCCGACAACAGCGACGCAGGCACTTTGGATGCGGTTTGCGGGCGCCTGGCGCGCGCCAGGCGTGTGCTGTTCATAACCGGGGCCGGTATCTCCGCTGACTCCGGGCTGCCCACCTATCGGGGCATCGGCGGGCTCTACGAGCGGGGGCCGACCGAAGACGACGTGCCCATCGAAGTCGCCCTGTCCGGCGAGATGTTTCGCGAAGAACCGAGCCTGACGTGGAAATACATTTTCCAAATCGAACGGGCGTGCCGCGGCGCTCGTCACAACGACGCGCACCGCGTGATCAGCGAAATGCAAAGCGCTTTCGACGTATGCGTGCTGACCCAGAACATCGACGGATTCCACCGGGAAGCCGGCAGCCGCCGCGTCATCGAAATGCACGGCGATATTCATGAACTGCTGTGCGAAGGCTGCGGCTATGCGCGGCGGGTGAGCGACTACGCCGGACTCGACTCGCCGCCGCGCTGCCCCCACTGCGGCGCCATCATCCGCCCGCGGGTGGTGTTGTTCAACGAAGCGCTGCCGCCGCAGGCGGTCATCGACTGGTACGACGCCCGCCGCGACGGCTTCGATCTGGTTTTCAGCGTCGGCACCACGAGCGTGTTCCCGTATATTGCGGCCCCCGTGGTGGAGGCGGCGCAGGCCGATATTCCCACCGTCGAGATCAACCCGGGGTACACCGAGGTCTCCGCGCTGGTCGCGCATCGGCTGCGCGGGCGCGCAGCCCCCTGCCTGCGTGAGCTGTGGGAGCGCTACCGCTCGAGCGGCGGGCGCGCCGGCGAACCTTCTTTGGGACGGCAGCGCCCGCAGTGATCCTACGCCGCGAGCTTGGCCGCGATCTGTGCCACGCGCTGGCCTTGCGCGCGCGCTATGGTGAGCTCGTTCCCGCTCGGTGTGCGGCTGCCGTCGCCCTTGGCGAGCGTGGTCGCCCCATAAGGCGAGCCCCCGGTGATTTCATCCATATTGAGCAATTCCGGGACGGAATAAGGCACGCCCACGATGATCATGCCCTGGTGCAGCAGGGTGGAGTGAAAGGACGTGATCGTGGTCTCCTGTCCCCCGTGTTGGGTGGCGGTGCTGGCGAACACGCTGCCCACTTTGCCCACCAGTTTGCCCTGGGCCCATAGCGGGCCCGTCTGGTCGAGGAAGTTGCGCATCTGGGCGGCCATGTTGCCGAAGCGCGTCGGCGTGCCGAAGATAATCGCATCGTACTCCGGGAGTTCCTCCGGCTTGGCGATAGGCGCGTCCTGGTCCAGTTTCATGCCCGACTGGCGTGCGGTGTCCTCGGGCACCAGCTCGGGCACGCGCTTGACGGTGACTTCGGTGCCGGCAACTGCGCCGGCGCCCTCCGCCACGCTTCGCGCCATGGTCTCGACGTGTCCGTAGGCGCTGTAATAGACAACCAATACCTTGCTCATCAGACGCACTCCTGTCGTCGTGAAGGGGATACCTCGATCATGGTACTGCACGGGATCGGCAATAAAAGCGGATAATGTTGAAATTACAGATCGAAAAATTTGTCGACTGTGACGAGCGCATTGCCGCGTCCGGAATCATTGCGCGTCCTCGATGCCACCGCGCGGTGCGGGAGTTTCGCCCCGGCAGCCGATGAGTTGCACCGGGTGTCCTCGGCCGTTTCCTACGCCGCGAAACGGCTGGAGGCGCACTTGGGCGTCAGGCTTTTTGATCGTTCCGGTCGCCGCGCGACGCTCACGCCGGCGGGGCGTTTTGTGCTGGAGCAAGGACGGCGCACCCTCGCCGCCAGCCGCGCCCTGCCGGATGCCGCGCGCAGGGTTGCCGACGGCTGGGAGACCGGCCTCACCATCGCGGTCGACACGCTGTTCGGGCTGGAACGCTTGTATCCTCTGACCGCTGAGCTGTATGCACTCAATCCGTCGGTGCGCGTGCAAATAACCGAGGAGGTACTGGGCGGTAGCTGGGAGGCGTTGGCGCAAGGGCGCGCGGATCTGTTGATCGGGGTGGCGCAGGTCCAGCACGGCCGAGGCTTGCCGGTGCGCGAGATCGGGCGCGTGGAGTTCGCGTTCGCAGCCACGCCCCGGATCCGATCGTGCGCGAACACCAGCCCGTCCCGTCTGCAGTCCTGCGGCGCCATCGCGCCGTAGTGGCGGTTGACAGCACACGCTCGGGAGCCACGCTGACCACGGGAATCCTGGACCCCCAGCCCGTCGTCACGGTGCCCACCCTGAGGGCGAAAATCGAGGCGCAACGTCCGGGCCTGGGTGTGGGTTTTCTGCCCCGGCACCGTATTGACGACTTGCTGCGCCGCGGTGAACTGGTCGAGCTCACCCTTCAGCATGCAAGGCCCGCGCAAATGACCTACATGGCTTGGGGCGGCGAGCGGCCCGGGCGTGCCCTGCAATGGCTGTTGCGCCGCCTCGACCCGCCGTCTGCGCTGCAGAAGCTCCTCGGGCTGGACGCGGGGCGCACGGGCACGGCAAAGTAGCCGCCTTTGCTCGCGCATCCGAGCGCGCACTGACGGCTGGCACCCACCATGCTCGATGCGTTGATTCATCAATACGGCGTCGCGGCGATCGCCGTCTTGCTGTTTCTCGAATCGTTCGGCTTTCCGGTGCCCGGCGAGACGTTGCTGGTGGCGGGCGCGTTTATGGCCGGCCAAGGCGAGCTGCAGCTTGCGCCGTTGATCAGCTTCGCCTGGCTGGCGGCCATGGCGGGCGACAACGTGGGCTATGCCATCGGCCGATTCGGCGGTCGCCGGCTCGTGCTGCGCTTCGGCTACCGCATAGGCATTACCGGGCCGCGCCTCGACCGCGTGACGGGTTTTTTCCGCCGCTACGGCGGCGGCGTCGTGCTGGTGGCACGCTTTTTTGCCATTGCACGTCAGCTCAACGGCTTGGTGGCCGGTATCGTCGACATGCGCTGGTGGCGTTTTTGGCTCTATAACGCTATTGGCGCGGCTCTATGGGTGTGCGCCTGGGGGCTGGGCGTGTTCTTTTTCGGGCGCGAGGTGCGCGAGCTCAGCCCGTGGCTGCACCGTGCGGGCGTGGCCTATATCGCAGGCGTGTGCGCCTTGGTCCTGCTGCTGTTGGGGTGGCGCTGGTACCGTCGCAGGCACCTAGGGGGGCCGTCGGCATGAGCTCGGCCCGGCGCTTCAGTCGCGCGCTGAGCGCCGGTGGCGCGGCAGCGCGAACCAGGCGAGCGCGGCGACTTCGAGCACCGTGAGCACGGCGAAGGCAGCCTGGTAGCCCGGCGCGCCATAGGTTTCGCCGGAAGGGGTGCGCCACAAATTGATGACGGCGCCCATGCCCCATTGGATGGCGAATGCTGCCACGAAGGCAACCAGATTGAGCGCGGTGTTGACGCGGCCGGCCAGGTGCCGCGGAAATGCACCGGAGAGCGCCGAGTAGGCCAGCATGCTGGAGGCGCCCAGAAACCCGAAGGCCAGCCAGGTGGCAAGCGGTGCTTGGCCGAAGCCAGCGGCCAGCGAGGCCAGGACCAGCGTGAACAGCACCATGCCGCCGCCGATGATCGTGGTTTGCGCCACGCCGCGGCGCATCAGCCGTTCCGCGGCCGTGCCGGTGACGAAAAATCCCGCGATGATGGCCAGGGCCAGCGCCGCGAGGTGCGCGGCCACGGCCTTGGGGTTTTCATGCGCCACGTCGCGCAGCCACGGGCCCGCCCAAAGCCCTTGGATGCCCAGAAAGCAACCCTGGGAGATTGCCGCCAGCGGCGTCACGCGCCAGAAGAAGCGGTCGCCGAACACTTGGCGAATGCCGCGGAGCTGACTGGCCATATCGGTATGCGCCGGAGGCTCTGCGTGGTCCGGTACCACGGTCCACAAAGACAAGGCCACCACGACGGTCGCCACCGCCAGGCCCGCGAAGATTACGCGCCAGCCGGTCAGATCCAACGCCCACTGAACGGGCACGGTCGCCGCCAGCGCACCGGTGGCGCCGCAACCCAACAAACAGCCGTTGACCAGCGGCAGGCGCTTGACGTCGAACCACTGTACGAATGCCTTGAAGGCCGCCATCATGCAGGCGGATGCGCCCAGCCCGATGAGCGCACGCCCCACGCTGAGCGCGGCCAGCGAACGGCCCTCGGCGAAAACGCCGACACCCGTAGCGGCAACCAGCAGCAGGCAGGCCTCGACGCGGCGCGGGCCGAAGCGGTCCAAGAGCACACCCAGCGGCAGTTGGGCGAGCGCGAAGGCGAGGAAAAACGTGCTGGTCAGGAGCCCGAGGTCGGAGGCGTCGACCCCGACGGCGTGAACGATTTCCGGGGCGACCACCGAGTTGATGGTGCGGTATACGTAGGACAGAAAGTAGCCCGCCGCGAAAGGAACGAAAATGCTCAGCACCATGACAGTGGACAGGCGCTTGCTTGCGCCGGCCTCATGGGCGTGTTGATCGGTGTGCTCTGGGTGGGGCATGGGCTGATTGGTGATGCCGGTTCAATGCGCGAAGCATGCATCGTACACAAGCGCGCGGTCTATTGGCACTGGCCTCGGGGACACCATAAGCGGTGACAGGCCGGGTGCGGTCAAACGGCGCGGAATTGGCGGCGCGCCAGTGCGCGCCGAAGCACGGCGGACGATTCAGCACGCTGGGACGTGGAGGGTTTTGCTATGGCGGCGAATGCGGGTGGGCCCAGAGCGGTGATTACGGGGGCAGGCAGCGGACTGGGGCAGGCACTGGCCCTGCGCCTGGCGCGGGAAGGTTGGCGCGTGGCTGTGACGGACATCGATCGCGGCCGCGCAGAAACGAGCCTGTCCCGGGTGCGCGAGGCGGGCGGGGATGGTCTGGCTGAGGCCTGTGACGTGCGCCGCGAGGCGGATTTGCGGCGCTTGGCCGAGCGTTTGCGCGAGGTCTGGGGCGGCGTCGAATGGTTGGTCAACAACGCCGGGGTGGCGTCAGGGGGTACGGTGGCCGAGACGCCGCTGGAGGACTGGCAGTGGATGTTGGATATCAACCTGATGGGCGTGGTTCGCGGATGCCGGGCCCTGCTGCCGCTGGTGCAGGCCGAGCCCGGCGCGCACGTCATCAATGTCGCCTCCTTTGCCGGCTTCGCCGGGGTGCCCGGCATGGCGGCCTATAACGTGGCCAAAGCGGGCGTGATAGCGTTATCCGAGACCCTGCGCGCCGAATTGGCCGGGCGCGGCATCGGGGTCACCGTCGCGTGTCCTTCTTTCTTCGCGACCAACCTGCTGGAGTCGTTTCGTTCTCCGCAGGGGGGGCAGCGCGGGTTGATGGCGCATTTGATGGACCGATCGCCGATCACCGCCGACGACATCGCCGACGACATCGTACAGGCAGCGCGCAAAGGGCAATTCCTGGTCATCAGCCACCCCCGGGCCCGCGCTGCGCTTCGCCTCAAATGCCGTGATCCGGAGGCGTACTTCAGGCAAACGGTGCGCTCCACGCGCCGCTTCGTGCAGCCGCCGGAGGAACCGTGACGGCGGACGGGGGAGGGGAGTCAGCGGCCTATTTGCGCACGCAAGAAGGCCGGGATGCGTTGTTCCAGCCAGTAAACGGGCCTTAAACCCCGCCCGCCGATAAAGCCCACATGGCCGCCGTGGCGGCTCAGCTCCAGGGTGACGGCCGGGGGCAGTTCCTCGGCGCGCGGCACCGCGGCCGGAAACATAAAAGGGTCATCGAGGGCATGCAGGATCAGCGTGGGGCGGCGAATGCTCGCAATGTACGCGCGGCAGCTCGCGCGCCGATAATAGTCGGCGGCGTCGCGGAAGCCGTTCAGGGGCGCGGTTACCGCGTTGTCGAAGGCCTCGATCGACGCAAACCGCCGTAGCGCCTGGCAGCGGATCGGCGGCGGGAGGGTGGCGTGCTTGCGCCGCATCTCCGTGCGCATGCCCTGAAGCAGGTGGCGCTGGTAGAGGCGGGAAAGTCCGGTCTGCATGCGCCGCGCGGCGCATGCCAGGTCGAACGGCACCGACACCGCGACCGCGGCGGCAACCGGGGCGCCGTCTCCTTGTTCGCCGAGCCACTTAAGGGCCACGTTGCCGCCCAACGAGTAGCCGACCAGCGCCACCGGCGTATTCGGTTCCTGGCCGGCCAGGCGGCGGAGAAAAAAATCAACGTCGCCGGTGTCGCCGGAATGGTAGCTGCGTGCCAGCCGGTTCGCTTCGCCGCTGGCTCCCCGGAAGTGCATGAGTGCCGCTCGCCAGCCGTGCGCCGCCAGCTCTTTCATCAGGCCGCGCACATACTTGGAACGGATCGATCCCGTGAGGCCGTGCAGCACCACGACGACCGGCCCATTGCCCGGACCCAGCCAATCCACGTCCACAAAGTCCCCATCGGGGAGCTCGACGCGCTCGCGCTGTGGCGACAGCACGGGGCGCGGCCTGAGCTGACTCGCGAACAGGGTCTGCAAATGCGCGTTGCGCAGTGGCGGCCAGGGTTGGAAGCGGCTATCGACGATCATGCGGGCCGGTGGGTGGAGTCGGTGAATCCCTTGCAAAGGGGCCGCGGACAGCGCCGAAACGATTGTGGACGCGAATAATTGGATAGTATACTAATAATCTACGGGGGCGTCGGGTGTGCTCGTTTGTCAGAGCACGCCACCAGCTACGGTGCGGTGTTGCGGGCGACTGGCGCCGCCATCGTCTTGCGGTCGCCGGCCAGACACGCTAACGGGGCCGGCGGGATCATGCCTCCTCCTCGATGGTTTTGCCGCGAGGATGTCCAAAAAATCGACGGGAAAAGGCGCAAACCCATGAAGAAGCTATTGATTCTCCTTGCGATGATGCCGGGTCTGATAGGCGTCGCCCAAGCCGCCAATCTGATGGACGTCTACCAGATGGCGGAGCAGCAGGACCCCAAGCTTCAGGAGGCCAAGCATCAGCTTGACGCGCAAAAGACGCAGATCGGGCAGGCGCGCGGGCAGCTCCTTCCGAGTGTGGATTTGTCGGCGAACGAGCAGTGGAACAATCAAAAGCTTTCGGTGGACAGCAGCGGCGGGTTCGCGTTTCCCGGGGGCACTTATGACTACAACAGCAACGGATACACGCTTCAGCTCACCCAGCCGCTGTTCAACATGCCGGCTTTCCGCACCTACGGCCAGTCCAAGCAGGTGGTGCGCCAGGCCAAAGTGCAGTACCAGGCGGCGCAGCAGAGTCTGATCCTGCGCGTGGCCAACGCCTACTTCAATATTCTGCTGGCGCAGGATGAACTGCAGACAGCGGAGGCCGAGCGCCAGGCGCTGCTCAAGCAGTTGGATCAGGCCAAACGCGAGTTCCAGGTGGGCACGGCGTCGAAGGTGGATGTGGACGAGGCGCAGGCACGCTATGACCAGTCCGACTCCTCGGTGATCTCGGCGCGCAATCAGGTGCAGGTGGCTCAGCGCCAGTTGGCACAAATCGTCGGCCAGCCGGTCACCAGCCTGGCCGGCCTGACGGGCAAGCTGCCGCTGCAATCGCCCAAGCCGGAAAAAATGCAGGCCTGGATACAGGCGGCGCGCAAGAACAACCTGTCGGTGGTCGCCCAGCGCGAAGGCGTAAAAATTGCGCGCAGCAATGTGTCGATCCAGAAGGGCAGTTGGTATCCGACCCTCAATGCCGTCGCCTTCCGTGACCGTTCCACATCCAATAGCTTCGGCAACACGCGCACCACGACCACCACCAATGCGGTCGGCGTACAGCTGAACTGGAATTTGTTCAGCGGTGGTACGCGGCACTATAAAATCAAGCAGGCGGCGGCGCAGCTCAGTCAAAGCCAGTCGACGCTGGTGGATGACATGCGCCAGGCGGAGTTCAGCGCCAGTCAGGCTTATCTGAACCTCGAGAACAGCATTTCGCAGATCAAGGCCAACCGCCAGTCGCTGAAGTCCAGCCAGACCTCGCTTGCCTCCACCAAGATCGGTCGGCGGGTGGGCACGCGCACCATCGTCGACGTGCTGAACGCATTGCAGCAGGTCTACACGGCGCAGAGCAACCTGTACCAGGCACGCTACAATTATTTGATCAACCGCCTGCAGCTAAAACAGGCGGTGGGTCAGCTGCAGGTCAGCGACGTGCGCGGCATCAACGCCTTGCTGGGGCCGGCCGGCGCATCGAGCCAGGGGCCGTCGGCGCAGGACAATGGCTCCGGGGGCGGCCAGTAAAGCCGGGCTCGCACCGGCGCGGCGATGGGTTAGCTCTTGCCGGTCACCGCGGGTAGCGTGAACGCGAACACGGCGCCGCCGTTGCCGTCGTTACGCGCCTCCAAGGTGCCGCCGTGTGCGGTCACGATCGAGCGGCTGATGGACAAGCCCAGCCCCATGCCGTGCGGTTTCGTGGTGAAGAACGGGTCGAATAACGCGTCCCCGTCCAGTTCCGGCGCCAGGCCAGGCCCCGTGTCGGCCACGCGCGCCTGCACCGCGTTCGCGCCGGCGCGCGAGGTATGGATGCTCACCAGCCGCGTTTTCGGGTTGGCCAGGGCGATCGCGTCGATGCCGTTCTGGATGAGGTTAAAGATAACCTGTTCGATCTGGATGCTGTCGGCGTAGACGAGCGGCAGACCGGGGCCGGGTTTGAGCTTGATGTTCACCCCGTGTTGACGGGCGGTGACCTCTGCAAGTGCGGACACGTACCGCGCCAGGCGGTTGAGGTTGACGGCGCGCTTTTCCGGTTCGCTTTTGCGTATCAGACGGCGCAGCCGGTGGATGATATCGCCCGCCCGCAGGCCCTGGTAGGCGATTTTGTCGAGGGTCTCAATCAACGCTGTCGGATCGTTGCCGTTGCGCGCCATGCGCGCGCCGGCCTGCGCATAGCTGACCATGGCCGCGAGCGGCTGGTTGAGCTCGTGGGCGAGGCCCGAGGCGAGCTCACCGGCCAGGCTGAGGCGTCCTATATGGGCGAGTTCGGCTTGATGGCGCTTGGCCTGCTCCTCTGCCTGGCGGCGTGGCGTGATGTCCTCCGCGACTCCGGCGATGCGGTAGACGCGCCCGTCCTCGCTGTGTATCGGGAAGCCGCGCATGTGTATCCAGCGTTCGCCGCCGTCGGGGCGCACTATGCGGAACTGCTCGTCGAACTCCCTGTTCACGCGGCGTCGGGCCACGCGCTGCATGCGTGCGCGGTCTTCCGCTACGATGGCGTCGAGCCAACTGCGCGGTGCGGTATAGAGCTGCCCGCAGGGACGCCCCCAGATCTCCTCGTAGGCGGGGCTCACGTAGAGCAGCCGTTGCCCGTTCGGGCTCATCATCCAAAAGATTTCGTGATGAATATGCTCGGCCATCTGGCGGAAGCGCTCTTCGCTCTCACGCAACGCGTTTTCCACGGCTTTGCGCGCCGTGATGTCGCGGAAGAACCAGATGCGGCCCCAATAGCGCCCGTTTTCGTCCTCCAGTCCGCGCGAGTGGCGTTCGACGGAGCGTCCGTCGGCCAGGGCAATCTCCACGCCGGTCTCGCTTTCGTCGAGATGCCGATACAGATGCAGTGCGCGCTCGAGAAAGGCGGTCGGGTCCTGCGCCCGTTGCGCGACGATGCGCAGGCGGTGCGTATTATCGACTGAGGTCATCAGGTTTTCGTCGATGTGCCAGATCTCGAGGTACTGGCGGTTCCAGGAGCGCACCTGTCCATTCTGGTCCACCACCAGAATGCCATCGGGCGTAGTCTCCTGCTGCGTTGTGAGCAGCACGTTCTGGTAGCGCAGCGCCTCTTCGGTGCGCCGCGTCTGGGTGATGGGCAGGGCGGTGCCGAGCAGCCGCACGATATGGCCGCCGTCATCGAACACCGGCGAGAGCACGGTGTGCCAGTAGCTCAGCCCGGTGGGGAAATGCAGCGCTTCCTCGTACTCTATCTCGCGGTGCAGACGCAGGCAGCGCGCATAGTTGTTGCGGATCTGGCGCGCTTCATCAGCGTCGAACAGGTCTTCCGGGGTGAGCCCGTAGACCGTGTGTTGAGCAATGCCTGTGTCGCGCTCGTGGCGGGCGTTGAGCGCGGCGTATGTGAATTCGCCGTCCGGCTTGACATTCACCACGAACACGGGCAGACCGATGGCGTCGATCACACGTCTGAGCTCGTCGCCCTCCGCGGCGCTCAGCACCGAGGGCTCCCCCCTTGGCGGACGCTTGTTATAAGCTTGGTTCATGAACTCCCCTCCGGATCCCATTGTATACGTGATCGACGATGATCCCGCTATGCGGGATTCGCTGACCTGCCTGATGCAGTCGGTGGCGATCGGTGTGGAGGCGTTCGAGTCGGGCAGGGCGTTTTTTGCCGGGCGCGACCCGGAGCGCCCTGCGTGTCTCATCGTGGATCTGCGCATGCCGGGTCAGAGCGGGCTGGAGGTGCAGGAGTGCCTGGCGGCCGAGGATGAACCCATTCCGGTGATCTTCGTCTCCGGCCACGGCGATATACCCACGGCCGTGCGCGCCATGAAAAGCGGGGCGGTGGAATTTCTCACCAAGCCGTTCTCAGAGGAAGTGCTGCTGCGCTGCGTGCGCCGTGCGCTCAGGAAGGATCAGCTCCGGCGCCGTGAGCAGCGGGAGAATGCGGACCTGCGTGCGCGGCTGGAGCAGCTTACGGCGCGCGAGGTCCAGGTGCTGGATCTGGTGGTACAGGGTGCATCCAATAAGGCGGTGGCGCGCGAGCTCGGTATCAGCCCCAAGACGGTGGAGCTGCACCGAGCCAACGTGATGCGCAAAATGCGGGCGGGCTCGCTCGCTGACCTGGTGCAGATGTATGTGCGCCTGGACCCGGACTGGGCGGCGGGTGCCGCCGGTGCAGGAGCCGCTGCGAGGCCCGGCGCGGAGCGATAGCCCGCGCCGGGCTGTGCCCTTCAGGTTTTGATGACCAGTTGGCGCGGGAAGTTGCAGAACGGCTGCGCGCCCTGCTCGGTGACGCGGAAGCATTCGCTGATTTCCACGCCCCAGTCTTCCAGCCATAGCCCGGGAATCAGGTGAAAGCACATGTTGGGCCGGATTTCAGTCTTGTTGCCCGGGCGCAGGCTCATCGTGTGTTCGCCCCAGTCGGGCGGATAGTTTAGCCCTACGGAATAGCCGATGCGCGATTCCTTGACGATGCCGTGGCGCTGAATGGTGCGCTGCCAGGCCAGCTCCACCTCCTCGCAAAGCGCTCCCGGTTTGGCCGCGGCGAGCGCGTTCTCAATGCCTTCCACGACAATCTTGCTGGTTTCCTCCAGGCGTTTGGGTGCTTTGCCCAAATGCACTGTGCGCGCCATGGGCACGTGGTAGCGATGGCGGCAGGCCGCCAGCTCCAGGATGGTGGTCTCATCGCTGCGGAACGGGTCGTCGGTCCACGTGAGGTGCGGCGTGTTGGTGCCGGGACCCGAGGGCAGCAGCGGCGCGATCGCCGGATAGTCGCCGCCGAACTCCTCGGTGCCGCTCATCTGCGCCTGATAGATTTTGCCCACGGCGTCGCACTGGCGCACGCCAGGCGCGACCGCGTCGATGGCGACCTGCATCACGTGCTCGATAATGCGCGCCGCCTGGTCCATGTAATCCAGCTCATGCTGCGATTTGACCGCGCGTACCCAGTTGACCAGAAAGCCCGTGTCCACGAAGTTGGCGTCCGGCAGGTTGTTCTGCAGCGCCGCCAGGCCCCGCGGCGATAGGTACTCCGCGTCCATGTTCACGCCGATCGGGCGTGTGGCGAGCCCCCGTTCAGTGACCACGTTGGCCACATAGTCCATGGGGTGCAGGATGTCGGCGTGGACATAGACATCGGGGTAGGCGTAGATATTGCGCTGCTCCAGGTAGGTCGTTGCGCGCGCCGCGTTGGCGTCCTGGTAGCGCCCGATCCAAAGTGGCTGTTCTTCGTCCAGAATGACCACCACCGCCTGCGGCACGTAAAAGGACCAGCCGTCGTAGCCGGTCAGGTAGTTCATGTTCGCGGGGTCAGGGACGATAAGCACATCGACGCCGTGTTCTTGCATGCTTTCCTTGGTTTTGGCCAAGCGCAGGGCGTACTCGGCCGGGTCGAATCTCAGCATCGGAAATGTCCTCAACATATTGATTGAAAAGCGGCGGATCGAAGACCGCCGCGGGCTGCTGCCTTCCTGCAGGCGGCGCCTGACCGCCAGTGTGCGCCGGCTGGTGCGGGTACCGCAATCACCTGATGCAGGCGCGCGTCAGCGGCGCCCACAGCACCATTTCAGTTCAAGACTCGCTCTCGCCCTCAAACCCGGTTTGTAGTAATGTTTCGAGTCAAATGGTTAAACGTTCGTTTGGTGTGCCACGTTGTCGCGTGGCCGAGTTCGTCGCAGCGTGCGCCGCTGCATATCCACGAGGGCGGGAAGAATCATCAGCCTGGGTTGGGTCACATGCCGGGCGCGGTACCGGTTTGCGGCGACGCGGCGCACCGTGAGCCTGTCGGGCTCAGCATAAGGTGTCCCCAGGAATGCAAGTCAGGATTCGCGCGATCGAGTACAGCCTGCCGGACAAAGTGGAAAGCGTCGCCGACATGGCGCGTGAACATCCGGAATGGCCGCTCGCGCGCATCGCGGAAAAGACGGGCGTTTCTGCGCGGCGGGTGGCTGCGCAAGACCAGACCGCGGCCGACATCGGTATCGACGCGGCGCAAAAGCTTTTCGACAGCGGGGCGCTGAAACCGCAGGACGTGGATTTCCTGCTGTTCTGCACGCAGACCGCCGACTACATTCTGCCGACCACGGCCTGCGTCATTCAGGATCGCCTGGGTGTGCCGAGCCGAGCCGGCGCACTCGACTTCAATCTGGGCTGCTCGGGCTACGTTTACGGGCTGGGTCTGGCCAAGGGCCTGATCGCGAGCGAGCAGGCCGAGCGTGTGTTACTTATCACCGCGGACACCTACAGCAAGCTCATCCATCCGGACGACCGCAGCGTGCGTACCGTGTTTGGCGACGGCGCCGCAGCGACGCTGATTGAAGCGTCGGCTGAGGCAGGCCCCGATGCGATCGGCCCGTTCGTCTATGGCACCGACGGGCGCGGGGCGGCCAACCTGTGCGTTCCCGCGGGCGGCATGCGCCTGCCGCTGAGCGCCCAGACGTCGGTGGAGTACGAGGATCATTACGGCAATCGACGCGCCGAGCGCAACCTGTACATGAACGGACGCGAAATCTTCCTGTTCGCGCTGGACACGGTGCCCGGGACGGTGCATGCCCTCGCCGAGAAAGCGCAAATCGATTTGAACGAGATCGAATGCTTCATCTTTCACCAGGCGAGCGCCAAGGTGCTCGAAGCCCTGCGCCGGCGCCTGGGGATAGCCCGCGAGCGCTTCTTCGTGAGCATGAGCGATATCGGCAACACGGTCTCGTCGACCATTCCCATTGCCCTCAAGGAAGCGCACGAGAGCGGGTTTATCCGCCGCGGGGAGCGCATCATGCTGGTGGGCTTCGGTGTGGGCTATTCGTGGGGCGCCACGCTGATCCGCTGGGACCCCGCCGCCTAAGCCCCTTTTCACGCGCCGCCCCTCGCATTCCGATACCATAACGCTTTTTTTGGGGCGGTCCGGGACCGGCCCGGCCGCTGTCTCAGCGGGTTTTCATTGGAGAAGGCTTGGCCATTATGAGCGACTCGGCGCGCGTGCACGGGCGCAGGGGCGCCGGCGATTCGGGCCTGCACCGGAGCGCGGCGTGGATACTGCTGGTGCTTTTCGCCATCGCCTGGTTCGGCGGGCTCGGGTACCGCGACCTCAATCAGCCGGATGAAGGCCGCTACGCGGAGATCCCGCGCGAGATGGTGGCGAGCGGGAACTGGGTTACGCCGCGCCTCGACGGCCTGAAGTATTTCGAAAAGCCGCCGCTGCAATACTGGGCGACGGCGGTTAGCTACGAGCTTTTCGGCCAGAGTAATGCCACGGCGCGACTGTGGACCGCGCTCCTGGGCTTTCTCACCGTGCCGTGGGTGTTCTTTCTGGGCGTGCGTCTTTTCGATCGGCGCACCGCGACCTTCGCCGCGGCGATCACGGGCTCGTGCCTCATATGGGTGGCTTTGGGCCACATCAATACGCTGGACATGAGCGTGAGCGCGCTGCTCGTCTTCGGCGTGGGGGCGCTCGCGCTGGCCCAGTCGCAGCGCGGTCACCCGCGCCGGGTGATGGGGTGGATGCTGCTGGGCTGGGCGATGCTGGCGGCCGCGACGTTGACCAAGGGCCTGATCGGGCTGGTTCTGCCTGCCGGTGCGGTGGTCTTGTACACACTGTGGCAGCGAGACTGGACCCTTTGGCGCCATTTGCACCTGGTTAAGGGGCTGGCGCTGCTGGTGGCTCTGACGGCGCCGTGGTTCGTTCTGGTGAGTCGGCAGAACCCGCACTTCCTGTGGTTCTTCTTCGTGCACGAGCATTTGTTGCGCTATATGACGCACGAAGCGCACCGCTATCAACCGTGGTGGTTTTTTCTGCTCCTCATGTGGGTGGGGCTGTTGCCGTGGGTCGGCGCCGGGCTGCAAGCGGGCGTCCGGCGCGGCCTGCCATGGCGTCCCCAAGGTTCGCGCTTCGACAGCGAGCGCTTCTTTTGGGCCTATGGCGCATTCATGCTGGCGTTTTTCTCCGCGTCTGACTCCAAGCTCGTGCCCTACATCCTGCCCATGTACCCGCTGTGGGGACTGCTGGCCGGGCGCCAGCTCTCGCGCCGGCCGGGCATCCGCGCCGATGTCGGTTTTGCGGTGGCGCTGGGCGCGGCGTTGCTGGCGGTCGCCGCCACCGTGACCCGGTTTGCCAAGCACAGCCTGCCTGCGCATTTGCTGTTCCAGGGTAGGCCATGGCTGATCGCGGCGGCGCTGGCGTTGTTCGCCGGCGCCGCGGCGGCTGTGTGGTGGCGCGCACGCGGCCCGCGGGCGGCCCTTTGTCTGGCCGCGGGTGCGCTTGCCAGCTTCCAGTTTCTCAACATGGGCTACCAAGTGCTCTCGCCCATGTATTCGAGCCGGGATGTGGCCCGCGCCATGGCGCCCATCGCCGATAAGGGCGTGCCCCTGTACAGCGTCGGCGAATACGAGCAGGCGTTGCCGTTTTATCTCAAGCGCACGCTCACGCTCGTGGCCTACCAGGGCGAGCTGAGTTACGGGATTGAACGCGAGCCGGGAAAATGGATTCCGACCGTGTCCGCTTTTGTTAAACTATGGGATTCGCAATCCCAAGCCTTGGCGGTCATGAAGCCTGGCGAATACAAGCGACTGGAGGCCGCCGGCGTGCCGATGCGCCTCATTTACCGCGACCCGAGGCGTGTGGCGGTCGCCCGTCGATGAACGCGCTCACCCTGAGCCTGATCCTTACGGGGGTGTCTCTGAACGCGGTCGCACAGTTGGCGCTTAAGGCGTCCGTGCGCCACATGGGGCCCATTGCGCTGCGCTTGGGCGGCGCGCTGCCGGTGGTGTTCCGGCTCATTGTCGAGCCCGCTCTGTGGCTGGGGTTGGGCTGCTACGTAATAAGTGTGGTGTTTTGGTTGCTGGCGCTGTCGCGGGTGGATGTCAGTGTCGCTTACCCCATGCTGTCGTTGGGCTACGTCCTCAACGCAGTGCTTGCGTGGTGGTTGTTCGGCGAAGCGCTCGGGCCGCTCAAGCTCGCCGGCATCGGGATCATTATCTTCGGCGTGTTCGTGCTGGCGCGCGGCTAGCCGGTGGATCGGCTTGAGGAGTCGGGAGCAGTGTTAGGCAGTCCGGGCGAATGCAGTCCGCCGGCGCATCGGCGGTCGGAGGTGTAGCGCATGTTGCCTTTCGTGCGGCCCACCATCGAGGAGGAGGACATCCGCGCCGTAACGCAGGTGCTGCGTTCGGGCTGGATTACCACCGGCCCCAAGGCACGCGAGTTCGAGGTGGCGCTGGAGCGGTATGTGGGCGGTGGGGCGCATGTGCGCGTGGTCAATTCGGGCACCAGCGCGTTGGAGATCGCCTTGCTCGCCGCCGGCATCGGCCCGGGGGACGAGGTGATCGTCCCGTCGATGAGCTTCGTCGCTTCGGCGAACGCGGTGCTGCGCGCCGGCGCCAAGCCCGTGCTGGTGGATGTGGACCTGGAGTCCCGCAACCTGACGGCGGAGCTTTTGCGCGGCGCCGTCACGCCGCGCACGCGCGCGGTCATGCCGGTGCATTTCGCGGGGCTGGCTGCGGATATGGATCCCATCGAAGCGCTCGCGCGCGAATTGGGTCTGCGCGTGATCGAAGATGCCGCTCACGCCATCGGCACGCGCTACCGGGGTCGTCTCATAGGCGGTGCGGGTGATCTGGTCTGCTTCAGCTTCCACCCCAACAAGAACATCACCAGCGTCGAAGGGGGCGCGATCGCCTGTTTCGACGGGGCAACGGCCGAGCGTATCGAGCGTCTGCGCTTCCATGGCATCGAGAAATTCGCCGACGGCTCCATGGAAGTGGACGAGTGGGGCGGAAAGATGAACCTGCCCGACGTCAATGCGGTGCTCGGGCTGGTGCAGCTGCCGCGCCTGCAAGGATTCGTCGAGCGCCGGCGCGAGCTGGCGGCGCGTTACCGCGAGCGCCTGCCGCGCCACGACTGCCTGGCTCAGCCCGCGTTCGGGCAGGGCCACGGCTGGCACATCTTTGCCGTGCGCGTTGATTTCGCGCGCCTGGCGACCACGCGGCCGGCGTTCCAGGCGCGCCTAGCCGATTTGGGTATTGCCACGGGCGTGCACTATCCCGCCATTCACGGTTTCGCGATGTACCGGCGCATGGGCTATGGGCCGGAGCAGTTGCCCAACGCGCATACCATCGGCGCGCAAACGCTGACGCTGCCGCTGTTTCCGGCACTCGGCGAGGCCGATGTGGACGGCGTGTGCGCTGCGCTTGCCGAAACGTTGGGGGAATTCGAAGCGTGAACGCGGCATCGCGGGACCCGGAAGTGTCCATCGTCATCCCGGTCTACAACGAGGAGGCCGTGCTCGCCCAGCTTTTCGAGCGCCTGTATCCGGCGCTCGACCGGCTTGAGCGCGGCTACGAGGTCGTTTTCATCGACGACGGCAGCCAGGATGGCTCGCCGGCCATGCTGCGCCAGCAGTATCAGGCGCGGCCGGCGGAGACGCACGTCGTCTACCTCAAGGCCAACGCGGGCCAGCACGCAGCCATTATCGCCGGGTTCGAGCACGCCCGGGGCAGGCGCGTGATCACCCTGGATGCGGATCTGCAGAATCCGCCGGAGGAGATCGGCAAGCTGCTGGAAAAAATGGACGAAGGCTACGACTACGTCGGTACCATTCGCCGCAAGCGCCGAGACAGCCTGTGGCGCCACCTGGCCTCCAAGATAATGAACCGGCTGCGCGAGCGTTTCACCCAGATCCGCATCACCGACCAAGGCTGCATGCTGCGTGCCTACGACCGCGACATCATCCGTGCGATTCTGGATTCGCGCGAGATCACGACTTTCATCCCGGCGCTCGCCTATCTGTACGCGGGGCGGCCGACAGAGGTCATGGTGGATCACGAAGAGCGCGCCGCCGGGCAGTCGAAATATTCGCTCTACAAGCTGATCCGCCTCAACTTCGACCTGTTCACCAGCTTCACCCTGGCGCCGCTGCAATTCTTCTCGCTGGTGGGCATGTTCATCGCCGTCCTCTCCCTGCTGTTCGTCGTCTATCTGGCGGTACGGCGCCTGGTGATTGGCCCGGAGGCCCAAGGCGTGTTCACGCTGCTGGGCATTGCCTTCTTCCTGATCGGCCTGATCCTGTTCGGCATCGGCCTGCTCGGGGAATACATCGGGCGTCTCTATTTGCAGGTACGCCAGCGCCCGCGCTATATCGTCGGTGCGGTGCTGGAGGCCCCCGAGGAGCCCGCCTCGGAATCGGACGAGGACTGATGCGCCCGCGCGCCGTCGTGTTCGCCTACCACGATGTGGGCGTGCGGGGCCTGGCCACTTTGCTGGCACACGGGGTCGACGTCACACTGGTGGTTACGCACGAGGACAATCCCGCCGAGACCATTTGGTTCGATTCGGTGGCTGCGCTGGCCGAGCGCGAGTGCATTCCCCAGGTAACGCCCGCCGACCCCAACGACGACGCGTTGACAGTGCGCATTGGCGAATGCGCACCGGATTTCATTTTTTCGTTTTACTACCGTCACATGCTCGGGCCGGCGCTGTTGCGCACGGCGCGGCGCGGCGCCTACAACATGCACGGCTCGTTGCTGCCGCGCTACCGGGGGCGGGTGCCGGTGAACTGGGCGGTGCTGCATGGCGAGCGCGAGACCGGGGCCAGCCTGCACCGCATGGTGGCCAAGCCCGACGCCGGGGCGCTGGTGGATCAGGCGCGTGTGCCCATTCTGCCCAACGATACGGCCCATCAGGTGATGCAAAAGGTCACCTGGGCGGCGGAGCAGGTACTCGACCGAACCCTGCCGGCGCTGCTGGCGGGCACGGCCGCCGAGCATGAGCTGGACCTGGGGGCGGGCAGCTACTGCGGCCGGCGCACGCCGGCGGACGGGCGCATCGACTGGCGCCGGGATGCGTGGCGCATCCACAATCTGGTGCGCGCGGTGGCGCCGCCATATCCGGGCGCGTTCTTCGCCTTCCGCGGCGAGCGCATTGAAGTGCTGGGCAGCCACTACCGCGGCGAGCGCGCCTTGGCCGCCGAACCGCGCATCTACTGGGAGGCCGGGCGCTGCTACGCGGATTGCTTCGGCGGCGAGCGTTTTCAAATTCTCGATCTACGGGCGGGCGGGCAGCCGCTGGACGCGGCGGTTTGCCGTCAGCGCTTCGGCACCGATGTGCTGCGGCCCCTCACCGGGTAAGACAGGAGCCATCAGGCGTGAACAAAACCATCCTCATTCTCGGCGTCAATGGGTTTATCGGCCATCATCTGTCGCGCCGTATCCTGGACCAGACCGACTGGCAGATTTACGGCATGGACATGTACTCGGACCGGGTCGAGCCCTGGTTCGGGAACCCGCGCTTCCATTTCTTCGAAGGCGATATCGGCATCAACCGTGAGTGGGTGGAATACCACGTCAAGAAGTGCGATGTGGTGCTGCCGCTGGTCGCCATCGCCACGCCGGCGAGCTACGTGCGCGCGCCGCTGTCCGTGTTCGAGCTGGACTTCGAGGCAAACTTACCGATCGTGCGCGCCTGCGTGCGCTACAACAAGCGCGTGCTCTTCCCCTCGACCTCCGAGGTGTACGGCATGAGCGATGACACGCCGTTCCATCCGGAGGAATCGCGCCTGGTGCTGGGGCCGATTTCCAAGCAGCGCTGGATCTACTCCTGCTCCAAGCAGCTCATGGACCGCATCATCTGGGCCTACGGACAGGAGCAGGGCTTCGACTTCACCCTGTTCCGCCCGTTCAACTGGATCGGTCCCGGGCTGGACAGCCTGCACACGGCGAAAGAGGGCAGCTCGCGCGTGGTGACCCAGTTCCTGGGCCACATCGCGCGCGGCGAGCCCATCCGCCTGGTGGACGGCGGACGCCAGCGCCGCAGCTTTACCTACGTCGACGACGGCATCTCGGCACTGCTGCGCATGATCGAAAACCCCGGCGGCGTCGCCACCGGCAAGATCTACAACGTGGGGCATCCGGACAACGACATTTCCGTGCGCGAGCTCGCCGAGGTGATGCTGGAGCTGGCCCGCGAGTTTCCCGAATACCGCCCCGGCGCGGAGCAGGTCAAGCTGGTCGACGTCAGCGCCGACGACTACTACGGGCGCGGCTACCAGGACATCCAGACGCGCGTTCCCTGGATCGAGAATACGCGCTCGGAGCTGGGCTGGACGCCCAAAACCGACCTGCGCAGCGCGCTGCGCCGCGTGCTGGAGGCCTACCGCGGCGAAGTCGCCAAGGCGCGCGAGCTCATCGACGAGTGAGCACCGTCGTCCTCAAGGTCGACGTGGATACGCTGCGCGGCACGCTGCAGGGCGTGCCGCGGCTGATTGAGCTGTTCGGCCGCTTCGGCGCGCGCGCCACGTTCCTGTTCAGCCTGGGGCCGGATCACACCGGCCGTGCCATCCGCCGGGTGTTGCGCCCCGGCTTTGTGGGCAAGGTGGGGCGCACGTCGGTCACGCGCCATTACGGCTACCGCACCCTGCTGTACGGCACGTTGCTGCCGGGGCCCGACATCGCACGGCGTGCGGGCCATGTCATGCGCGCGGCAGCGGATGCCGGCTTCGAGACGGGCGTGCACACCTTCGACCATGTCAGGTGGCAGGATTTCGTGGCCCGGCGCGGAGCGCGCTGGACGCAACGCGAGATGGACAAGGCTTTCGCCGCCTATCGAGGCGTTTTCGGTCGTGACGCTGCGGTGCACGGCGCCGCCGGCTGGCAGATGAACGACCACGCGTTCGCCTACGAGCGCGCCTTGGGGCTGGCCTGTGCAAGCGATACCCGCGGCACCGGCCCGTTTGTCCCCGCCGTGGGCGGCGAGCGCCTGCCCACGGTGCAGATACCGACCACTCTGCCCACGCTGGACGAGCTCGTCGGCCGAGACGGCTGGACGGAGGCCAATGTCGCCGAGGGCGTGCTTGGCGCTTGGCAGGAGGCGCGTTCCGGGCTGCAGGTCTACACTTTGCACGCCGAGCTGGAAGGGATGCGCCTGCTGCCGGCCATGGAGCGCTTGCTGGGCGCGTGGCACGACAGCGGATGCCGGCTGAGCGCGTTGGAGGATGCGGCGCGCGAGCTGGATGCGCAGGCCCTGCCCGCCCATCAGGTGGTTATGGGTACGGTGCCGGGCCGCTCCGGCCGCCTCGCCACGCAAGGCCCCCGTCTCGATAGCTGACCGGCCGTTGCCGGGCCGGATGCCTCGGCCGCATCCGGCGCGTATCGGGTCGCGATGCGAACAGCTATTGTTAGTGCTAGGCCGAATAACAAAAAGGTGCGGCGAATGGAACAAGAAACCGGAACCGCGCGCAGCGCGCTGCGCCTGCCCGAGGCGCACGTGGCGCTAAGCGATGATGTGGGCGAACTGGGCGCGCTGCTGGGCGAAATCCTACGGGAGCAGGGCGGCGAGGTCTTTTTCGAGCGCGTGGAGAGCGCGCGCCGCGCCGCCATCGAACGCCGGGAAGGCCACGCGGCGGCGGGGGTTCGCCTCGCCGAGCTGTGCCAGTCCCTGGAGGTGGGTGAGGCCGACGACCTGGCGCGCGCCTTCTCGGCCTATTTTCGTGCCGTGAATATGGCCGAGCAGATCCACCGTATTCGTCGTCTGATCGAGTATCAGCGCGCCGATGACCAGGCCCCTCCCGAAGGTTTCGAGGACGTTTTGCGCCAGCTCCGTGACGCCGGCTGGCAGTGGCCGCAAGTGCGCGAGCTGCTGGCGCGCGTTCGCGTGGAGCCGGTGTTCACGGCGCACCCGACGCAGGCGCTGCGCCGCACCCTACTCGAGAAGCAGCAGCGCATGGCGCGCGACCTGGTGGCACGCATGAACCCTGCGCTCACGCCCGAAGCAGCCCATGCGCTGCGGGAGAGCGTGCGCGCGGAGATGACGGCGGCGTGGCAGACCGAAGAGAATCCGGTGCAGGCGCCCACGGGGAACGACGAGATCGAAAACCTGCTCTTCTATGTCACCGACGTCATCTACAGGGTGGTGCCGCCATTTTACGAGCGTTTGAACAAGGCCGTCGCAACGGTCTACGGCGTCGAAGCGGCGCACCAGGCGCCGGCACCCGCGCTGCGCTTCAGCTCATGGATCGGCGGGGACATGGACGGCAATCCCCACGTCAGCGCGTTCACGCTGCGCGCCGCCCTGGCCCAGCACCGCCGCCTGGTGCTAAACGCCTACAGCGCCGAGCTCGAGCGGCTATACGGCCGCCTGAGTCAATCGGTGAGCCGCGTCGCGGTGGACGACGCGGTGCTCGAGCGCATCGCCGCTTACGCGCAGGCAGCGCCGTTGCGCCGGGCGCGCGTGCCGCACCGGCACCGCGGCATGCCCTACCGCGTGCTGCTCCGCTACATGCGCGAACGCCTGCAGGCGACGCGGCGCGACGACGAGGGTGCCTACACGGGCCCGGACGAGTTGCTGGACGACCTCGAGCTCGTCGCCCGGAGCCTGCAGCGCAACCGCGGCGAACGCGCGGGGCTGTTCTGGGTGCGGCGCCTGCAAAAGCGCGTGCGCACATTCGGTTTTCATCTGGCCGGGCTGGATGTGCGCCAGGATGCGCTGGTGCACCGGGAGGTGGTGGGGCACGCTCTGGGCGACGCGCAATGGGAGCGGCGGGAGCCGCCGGAGCGTATGCGGCGTGTCGTGGAATGCCTGGACAGCCGCGCAACGGCGCCGTGCTTGCAAGGCGACGGCGACGAGCAAACGCTGGAGGTGTTTCGCGCCATCGGCGATTTGCGTGCGCGCCACGGCGAAGCCGCCGTCGGCCCTTATATCATCAGCATGGCGCAGGGCGCCGACGACGTGCTGACGGTGCTGCTGCTGGCGCGATGGGCCGGGCTGGTAGACGGTCAGGGCCGCGTGGCCCTGGATGTCTGCCCGCTGCTGGAGACCGTGGATGACTTGGACCGCGGCGCCGACATGCTGGAGTCCCTGTTCGGCGAAGCCGTCTATCGGCGGCATCTGCGCGGGCGCGGCGACCATCAAGTGGTGATGGTGGGTTATTCGGACAGCATGAAGGACGGCGGGCTGGCCGCCTCGCGCTGGGCCGTGCAGGAAGCGCAGGAGACCCTGGTGGCCTGTGCGCAGCGTCACGGCGTGAGCCTGACGATTTTTCACGGGCGCGGCGGCACCGCGAGCCGCGGGTCCGGACGTACGCACCGCGGGGTGGTCGCGGCGCCGCCGGGTGCGGTAGACGGGCGTATGCGCGTGACCGAACAGGGCGAGATCATCGACGCCAAATACGGCCTGCGCGGCATTGCGCTGCGCACCCTGGAGCAGGCGACCGGTGCCGTCGCGCTCGCCACCGCGTTGCCCGAGCGCCCTTACGCCACACGCGAAAGGCGGCGCGAGGTCATGGGCCTGATCGCGCGCATCAGCCGCCGCGCGTACCGCGAGCTGGTCTATGAGGAGGCGCGATTTTACGATTACTTCCGTCAGGTCACGCCGATCGACGTCATCGAGCGCATGGCACTCGGCTCGCGCCCCTCAGCGAGGCGCAAGCGCCGTGGCATCGGCGACCTGCGTGCCATCCCGTGGGTGTTTTCCTGGACTCAGAATCGCACCATCCTGACCGGCTGGTACGGCCTGGGCGTGGGCCTGGCGGCCGCCGTGGATGCCTTCGGCGCGGAGGAGGTCGCTTCCCTGGCGGCTGGGTGGCGCTTTTTCAGCAACCTTCTGGACGATGCGGAGATGGTGCTGGCCAAGTCCGACATGGATATCGCGGCGCGCTACGATGCGCTGGTGTCCCCGGAGTTGCGCGATCTGTCACAGACCATCCGCGCCGAGCACGCGCGCACCGTGGAGCTGATCCTGCGCATCAGGGGCGCCTCCACCCTGCTGCAGCAGGACGATACGCTGAGGCGCACCATTGCGCTTCGCAACCCTTACGTGGACCCCATGAGCCTGCTGCAGGTCGATCTGCTGAAGCGCTGGCGCGAGACGGACCGCCAGGACACGGGGCTGCTCAATGCGCTGTTCACCACCGTGCGCGGCATCGCGCTGGGTTTGCAGAATACGGGCTGAGCGAGCTCAGCCGACCACGATCACGTGGAGCTTGCGCGGCCCGTGTGCACCGAGCTGGATGGTCTGCTCGATGTCGGCCGTACGCGAGGGGCCGGTGATCAGGTTGATTGCCCGCGGGGGAAACGAGGGCTCCTGGCGCGTCATCTGCCACAAGTCCTCGAAATAGGGCACGATGCGCTCGGCCGGCACCAGCACGACGTGGAAGTCCGAGAGGTAGTTGAGCGTGATCGGGCTTTGCGGGCCGGAATAAAGGGCCAGGGTGCCGGTTTCGGCGACGCCCGCATAGGCGACCGACAGCCCGACCAGCGCATCGTGCGCGGGCGCACCGCGGGTGACGGTCCAGCTCTCGGGCCAAGTCAGGCCCGACAGCAGGGGGTGCGGCGCCACGGTGAGCTCGCGGGCGAGCTCATGGCTGTCGAGGAAGCGGGCGAGGGCATCGGGGAGCGCGGCAAGCTCGGCGATTTCATCGCTGGTGGCGGCCGCCTCGCGCACCCCGGCGAGAAAATGTTCGCGCACGGGTTCTCCCCACAGCGGGCGCGGCGGCTTGGTTTGCTCCACATCCTGCGCATGGGCGTTGCGCACGCTGTCTGCGTCCAGGCTCTGCTCACGCCCCAGCGCCTTGCGCACGTTGTCCAGCACCCGGCTGCGTTGCTCGTCCATTACCGACGGCCCTGCCGGCGCCAGGCTTGCATGAAGGTTCGGCCCTGGGGCGCGGGGAAGTCGCGCACGCTGGTCCAGCCGCCGGCCAGCGGCAGGCGGCGGAAGGCGCCGCGGCGCGCCCCCACCAGGGAAAGCGCGCGCGCCGCGAGGCCTGTGGCCCATTGATAGAGCCGCGGCCGCCTGGCCAGAAAAGCCCATGCGGACAGCCCGTAGCGCGTCGCCGAAGGCGTCAGCTTTTGCTCGTACTGGCGCTCGCGCAGGTCGCGCAACAAGTCGGGCAGGGGGATCTTGACCGGGCACACGGCCCCGCAACGCCCGTTGAGCGTGCACGCGTTGGGCAGATCCAGCGACTTGTCGAGCCCGACCGAGAGCGGGGTGAGCACCGCCCCCATGGGGCCCGAGTACACCCAGCCGTAGGCATGGCCGCCGATGGCCCCGTATACCGGACAGTGGTTGAGGCAGGCGCCGCAGCGGATGCAGCGCAGCATCTGCCGGAATTCGCCGCCCAGGGTCTTGGAGCGGCCGTTGTCCATGAGCACCACGTGGAATTCGGTGGGTCCGTCGAGATCGTCGGGGCGCCGCGGGCCGGACGACAGGGTGGTATAGGCGGACATCGCCTGGCCGGTGGCGCTGCGCGCGAGCAGGCGCAGCAGCACGTCGGCGTCGTCCAGGTCGGGCACGACCTTTTCGATGCCGGCGATGACGATGTGCACGCGCGGCAATGTGTTGGTGAGCTCGGCATTGCCTTCGTTGGTCACCGTGATGACGGAGCCGGTCTCGGCGACCAGGAAGTTGGCGCCGGTGATGCCGACATCGGCGCTCAGAAATTGCTCGCGCAACACCTTGCGCGCCTCGGTGACCAGCTCGGACACCTCGCGCAGTTTGGCCTTGAGTGCGCCGCGGTGGTGATAGGTGTCGAACAGTTCGGATATCTGCTGGCGCGTCTTGTGCACCGCCGGGGCGATGATATGGCTGGGCGGCTCCTTGGCGAGCTGGATGATGTATTCGCCCAGATCCGTCTCCACCACCTCCAGGTCGGCGGCCTCCAGCGCTTGGTTGAGCGCGATCTCCTCGCCGGCCATGGTTTTCGATTTGGTTACGCGCCGCGCCTCTGCGTGCCGGCAGATGTCGACGATGGTGCGGCACGCGCTGGTTCCGTCGGGGGCCCAGTGCACCTGTCCCCCCGCCTCCGTCACCCGCGACTCGAAGCGCTCCAGGTAGCTGTCCAGGTGCGCCAGGGTGTGGTCCTTGATGCGCGCCCCCTGCTCGCGCAGGGCTTCGAAATCCGGGTAGCGGTTGACCGCGTCCAGACGCTTGTCGATAAAACCGGTCTTCAGCCGCGTCAGCGCCTGCTGTAGCTGCTCGTCCGCGAGCGCGCCGCGCGCCTGGGACTTAAACGCCTGCGAAGTGATCTCCATCAGCGTTTCTCCGCTTCGCCGCGGCCGATGGGCGCTGTCTCCGAGGCCATGTCGGCCAGCACTTCGGCCACGTGGTAGCAGCGCATGTCGATGCCCAGCCGGCGCATGCGCCCGGCGATGTTCATCAGACAACCCAGGTCACCGGCGAGCAGGGTGTCCGCCCCGGTGTCGTGGGCATGGCGCGCCTTGTCGGCCGCCATGTGGCCCGATATCTCCGGGTATTTGACGCAGAATGTGCCGCCGAAGCCGCAACACACCTCCGTTGCGTCCATCTCGGTCAGGTTCAGGCCGTCGACGGCATGCAGAAGGCGCCGCGGTTGCGCCTTGACGCCCATCTCGCGCAGACCGGCGCAGGCGTCGTGGTAGGTCGCATTGCCCCGATAGCGGGCCTCCACCCGCGTCGCGCCCATGATGTCGACGAGGAAGCTGGTCAACTCGTAGGTCTTCGCGGCCACCTGCTTGGCGCGTCCCAGCCATTGCGCATCGCCCTGGAACAGGTCTGGGTAGTGTGTGCGCACCATGCCACCGCAGGAGCCCGAAGGCACGACCACGTAGTCGTAGCCTTCGAATGCCGAGATGACCTGGCGGGCCACCGCGCGCGCATGGCCGGCATCGCCGCTGTTGTAGGCCGGCTGGCCGCAGCAGGTTTGAAGCTCCGGGACCTCGACCCGGCAGCCGGACTGCTCCAGCAGCTTGACGGCGGCAAAGCCGACGGAGGGCCGGAACAGGTCAGCCAGGCAGGTGACCAGCAGGCCGACGCGCGGTGCTTGCCCCTCTGGGGCGGTGGACGCTGTTGGCTGCATGCTAGTGTGATCCGTCGATGAATACCGCCGAGCCGGGCGTTGCGGGCGTCAATGCGCTCTCCGGCGCGACGCCGGTCAGCGCTAGCCCGGGCCGCGCGTCACTCCGCAACCGCTGCTGTAGAGGTGTCCAGACTCGCGCCGGCCAGTGCTTTGACGCGGTCCTCGTCCTTGGCCAGGTCCGCGGCCGAGCCCGAATGCGTAATTTTACCATCGCCCAAAACGTAAGCGCGGTCGGCGCTGCCGAGCGCGAGCCAGGCGTTTTGCTCGACCAAAAGCACCGCGATGCCCTCATCGCGCATAGCGCGAACCGTTTTCATCACGTCCTCGACGATAACCGGCGCCAGGCCCTGCGAGGGTTCGTCCAGAATGAGAAAGCGGGGGTTGAGCAGCAGTGCGCGCGCGATGGCCAGCATCTCCTGCTCGCCGCCGGACAGGCGCGAGCCCTTGCTGCTGCGCCGCTCGGCCAGGCGCGGGAACAGGTCGTAGATGGCGTCGATGGTCCAGCGGCCGCTGGTCAGAGCCGGCACGCGCAAGTTGTCGTTCACCGTGAGATGGCCAAAAATCTTACGCCCTTCCGGCACGTAGCCGACGCCGAGACGGGCGATTTTGTGCGCGGGCCAGCCGGTCACGTTCTTGCCGAAGAGGGTGACGCTGCCCTGGCGCGGCGGGGTCAGGCCCATCAGCGAGCGCAGCGTGGTGCTCTTGCCGGCACCGTTGCGGCCCAGCAGGGTGACGATTTCGCCCTCGTTGACCTCGAGCGAGACGCCGTAAAGGATATGGCTCTTGCCGTAGTACGTATGCAGGTCTTGGGCTTGCAGAACCTGGCTCATTTCGCGCCTCCCAGATAGGCGGCCTGCACGTCTGCGTTGGCCGAGATTTCCTCGGGTGTGCCTTCCGCCAGCAGGCTGCCGTTGTCCAGCACGGTGATGCGGTCGGCAACGTTAAAGATGATGCTCATGTCATGCTCGATGAACAGCATGGTAATGCCGCGCTCATGGTGCAGATGGCGGATCAGGCCGGTCATGCGCTGGGTCTCCTCGTCACCCATGCCCGCCGTGGGCTCGTCCAGCAGCAGCAGCTTGGGCTCTCGGCTGAGCGCTATCGCCATTTCCACCACGCGCTGATCGCCGTGGGCAAGCTCGCCGGCTAGCTGGTCGGAAAGATCCGTCAGGTGAAAGATTTCCATCAGCTCGTCGATGCCGTCGCGCACTTCGCGGCGGCGGGAAGGCGTCAGCCACGGGCGCAGGTTGAGGCCCTTGGCGGTCTCCACCGCGATCTCCAGATTCTGATACACGGTGAGATCGAGAAAAATCTCCGTGATCTGGAACGTGCGGATAATGCCGCGGTGTACCAGCTTTTCGGGCGTCACCCCTTTGACCGACCGGCCGGCGAAGGTGACTTCGCCGTCGCTGGGCGGGAAGAAGCCGGTGATGAGGTTGAACAGCGTGGTTTTGCCGGCGCCATTGGGGCCGATCACCGCGCGCAGCTCGCCTTCCGGCACCTCCATGGAGATATTGGACAGCGCGGTGAGCGAGCCGAAGCGGCGCGAGACATTCTGTAAGGATAGCAAGCTCATTTCTGGATCCGTCGCTGGAAGAAGCCGAGCAGGCCCCAGGGGAAGAACAACACCGCCAGCACGAAAATGGCGCCGATGAACGACATCCAGTTGACCGTGACGCTGCTGAGGTAATCCTGAACGACCACGTAGATCACCGCTCCCAGCAGCGGCCCCCAGAACGTGCGCATGCCGCCGAGCACGCATATGATCACGAAGTCACCGGACAGGATCCAGTTGAGATCCTCGGGGGAAGTAAAATTATTCAACAGTGCATACAGCGCCCCCGCCAGCGCGGCGACAAAGCCTGAGATGGCGAACGCGATCCAGATATAGACGCCGATGGGCAAGCCCAGGAATCGTAATCGCTTCGGGTTTTCCCGTATCGCGATAAACGTGTGCCCGAGCGGGGACCGCAGCACCGACCACACCACGGCACACCCGATCGCGAAGAAAAATAAAGTGAAGTAGTAAAACAGGATCGGGTTGTGGATATTCAGCACCGCGGAGCCGAAGTGGATGTTGGTGCGCCCGAAGCCGGTGAGGCCGTCTTCGCCGCCGGTGAGGCTGTTCCAGCGCACGGCGATGAAGTAGAACATCTGGCCGATGGCGATGGTGATCATGGCGAAGTAGATGCCGCGGCGGCGCACCGTCACCGGCCCGAACAGGGTCGCGCCAAGCCCGCCCACGAGCACCCCCACGAGCATGGCCAGCGGTGTGCTGTGGGTGATGAACTTGAGCATCAGCCCGGTGCCGTAAGCCCCAAGGCCGAAATAGGCCGCGTGGCCGAAGGACAGGCCGCCGGTGAAGCCCAGCAGCAGGTTGAGCCCGAGGGCCGCCAGGCCGTAAATGAGCACGCGCGAGCCCAGTGCGGTATAGCCGCCGAACATCGGCAGCCAGTACGGCGCTGTCAGCAGCAGCGCCCAGACCAGCAGCGATGGCACTATTGTTTGCAGGCTGCTGCCTTGCGACGATGCACGGGCGCCGCTTGGAGCCTCGGTCGCGTTCTGAGCGGTGGGAGACTTCATTCGAGCAAGCCCTCCTGTCCCATGAGCCCGCGCGGGCGCACGATCAGCACGACCGCCATGATGATGTAGATAATGACGTCACTGGCCGCCGGATAGTACGTGGTCATGATGCCGGCGGCGATGCCGATGATGATGCCGCCCAGCATGCTGCCGAGCAGGCTGCCCACGCCGCCCACGATAATGGCCACGAAGCTGGGCATGATCAGCGAGGTGCCCATGGTGGGCGTGAGCCCCAAACGCCCGGCGGCAAGCACGCCCGCCAGACCGGCGAGCAGGATGCCCACCGCGAAGTTGATGGCGCGCAGGCGGTAAATGTTGATGCCCAGCGCGGAGACTGTCTCCAGGTCTGAGTTGCCGGCGCGGATGCGCACGCCGACGCGTGTGAACTGCAGCAGTGCAAACAGCGCGCCGGTGGCCAGGAACGTCAACACCACCAGGAACACGCGGTAGCCGGTGATAAAGAAGTAGACCTGGCTCAGGGGATGGCCGAGCGCGCTCGGCACGTGAAAAGGCAACCCGGTGGCGCCCCAAGCGGTGCGCACCAAGTCCTGCATAATCATGGCCAGCCCGAATGTGAGCAGCAGGCTGAACAGCGGATCCCGGCCATACAGCGGACGGATCAGGATGCGCTCGGTGAGCAGCCCGAGCAGTCCGGCCAGGAAAGGCGACACAATCAGCGCCCCCCAAAAGCCGATCGCCGGCGTCAGGCTGTACGCCATATAGCCGCCGAGTGCGAGAAAGCCGCCGTGGGAGAAGTTGATGATGCCGTTGAGCCCCAGGATCAGCGATAACCCCAATGCCATCAACGCATAGAACATGCCGATGATGAAGCCATTAAAAATGTTGAACAGTAGCAGCTCCACTGCGCGCTCCCGGTCAATGATGAGGCCAATAATCTGCTTGTCGTCGCCTCTAAAGACAAAGCGGGCCGGCGGTGATCCCGACCGCCGGCCCGCAACGCACCCTTAGGACGGGTAGGTCATCTTGCAGCCTTTCTCCTCGACGGAGCGGGCAATCTTGGTGGCATCCACGACCTTAGCCACGTCGAACAGGTCGGGATAGCTGCCGTTCGTCTTAATCTGCCCGGGGAATTCGCTGCCGATGAGCTGGTGGTCGCCGGCCCGGTAGATAGCCTTGTTGGGCTGCAACGCCACCTCCGGCGGCAGCTCCAGGCCTTCCATCGCCTTGACCACTTTCATGGTGTCCAGCGACTTGGCCTTCTCGGTGGCCAGCGCCAGGGCATGCGCACTGGCAAAGCCGAACCAGCTACGCGCGGTCGGCACCTTGCCCTTGTTGCGCTTCTTATAGGCCTCCACGAAGTCCTTTACGTGCGGCACGTCCGGCTGGTTCCAGTACCACTCCATGTTCCAGTAGCCGTAGCGCGCCACGTTGGGCAGCGACTCCAGCACTTCCATCTCCATCATGGGGCCGCCGACGCCCATGTCCTTGTTGAGGCCGAACTGGGTGGCCTGCTTGAGCGTGTTGATCATGTCGTTGCCGGCATTGAGCACGATCAGCACGTCCGGGTTGGCCGACTTCGCCTTGATCAGATAGGAAGAGAAGTCCGTGGTGCCGAGCGGAGCCAGGCCGTTGCCGACCTCCTCGCCGCCGGCCTGTTTAAGCTGGGCCACGTAGTCGCGGTGCAGGGAGTGGCCGAAGGCATAGTCGGGGGTGATGAAGTACCATTTCTTGCCGAACTTGTCGAAGATGGTCTTGAAGTCGCCCGCGGTCAGCAGCCACGTGGTGGAGCAGGTGCGGAACGTGTTCCAGCGGCACTTGTCCGCCGTTACGGCATCGGCGTGGCCGCCCGTGTCCAGATACAAGGTGTTCAGGTTGTCGGCGGCCTGCGACAGGGCGAGCGCCACGGCGGACGACACCGCGCCCATCAGGAAGTGCACCTTGTTGCGGTTGACCAGCTTGCGTGCCTTCTGCACGGACTGGCCCACGTTGGCGGCGCTGTCCTCGACCAGCATCTGCAGCGGACGGCCCAAGACGCCGCCGTTGGAGTTGATCTGGTCGATGGCCAGCTTGGCGCCGGCGATTTCGTTGCCGCCGAGGGCGGCATAGGTGCCGGTTTCAGGGTCGATCATGCCGAGCTTGACGGGATCGTCGCTCTTGGCGAAGGCCCCGGCGGCCGGGTACATCAGTGTGCTGGCCCCAAGGGCGGCACCGGATTTAAGAAGATTTCTGCGGCTGATTTTGACGTCGTCAAATACGCTCATTGGTCCTTATCCTCTTGCCGTAGCGTAAGTCTCGCTCCAGGAAAAAGACGGCTTAGACGGGCTGTGGCGCGCGTCCGAGCCGTCGTCGCGTGGCGCGCGGGGCGAAAATTCCCGCCGCGCCGAAACAGGAAAACCGATTGAGCCAAGAAGAGCAAGGTGCGAGGCACTGGCGGGAAGACGCGCAACGGTGTTGCAACCCGTCCTTTCGGCGGGTTCGCGAAGGCCCACTCTGCGGTAGCGGGCAAATGGCGGGATCGGATGAAATGCCGCGCGCAATGGCCGTTGTCTCCTCAAGCACTAGAACCCATCGTCGACTCTGAGCATTATGAATTATAGGCGTTTTGATCGGTAGGGGCTGCCTGGTCCCTTCATTATCGCGCCCAAAAGGCCGCGCAGGGATCCTGTGCCTTCTCCTTAAGGAGCCTTTGGAAGCCTTTGCCGCTCCCTTGCTTGCTCTTAGCCCGAACTATCGTGTCGCAGCCCTTGTGCCCTGACTGACCGGCGGTTGAACGCGATTGGCGCAGGAAACTGCCCGTGCGGTTGCCAGTCCTTGCATCCGTGTTTATGGTCTGACCAGTCAGGCCGATGCGTGCATTGTTTATCAGCGCGCCAAAGTCCCTGTCAAGCGCGGCCCCGGCTCGCGCATTGCCGGGGCGCCCGCTCGCCGCCAGAGGCTGGCCTGAACTGCTAAGACTTTGAATGACCGTTAAAGCCCTGCTGAGCGCCGGAGCCATGATACTAAAGTCAGCGTCGTCGGGTGCCGGCGCGAACGCTTGCGAGAGCCGCGATGGCGACGCGGCCCGGCAGAGAGTTTCCCCTGAGTGTGTTGGAGCCAAGCGATGACGTTTGAGACCGTGACTGTGCCTCCCCGGCTGCGCATCTCCGACGCGATTGCCGAGCAGATAGAGAGGCTTATAGTGGACGGCATGTTGCGCCCCGGGGAGGCCTTGCCGTCAGAGCGCGAGCTGGCCAAGCGCTTGGGCGTGTCGCGGCCGTCGTTGCGCGAGGCGTTGCTGAAAATGGAAGTGCGCGGCCTGTTGCAGGTGCATCGCGGCGGCGGGTTCGCGGTCACGGACGTGACCGCCCAGACCATGACCGACCCGCTGGTGCACCTGCTGAATTCCTACCCCAAAGCCACCGACGATATTCTGGAGCTGCGCTTGGGCTTGGAAAGTCTGTCAGCCTATTATGCGGCCTTAAGAGCCACGGATGCCGATCTGCACAAGCTGGAGAAAGTCTTCGGGCTCATGGATCGCTCGCCGCGCAAGCGTAACGTCCGGCGCGAAGCGGAGCGCGATGCGGAATTTCACCTCACCATCGCCGAAGCCTCCCACAACGTGGCCTTGGTGCACGTCATGCGCGGGGTGTTCAACCTGTTGCGCAAGACCATACAGCGCGCACGCGAGGCCGTGTACGAGGAGCAAGGGGGGCTGGCGCTGATCGACGCGCAGCACCGTGCGCTGTTCGACGCCATCATGGCGCGCGACTGCGAGGCGGCTCGTGAGGCCGCGCAACAGCATCTAGGCTTCATTCAGACCAACGTGCGTGCCTACATACGGCGTCATGGTGCAGACCGGCCGGGCGATGGGAGGTCGGACAAAGCAAGTGCTTGACACGGCCTGCACGCATTAGTTAAGTGGTACGGTCAAACTGGTCAGACCACAAACTGCGCCTACGCGAGGATATCCATGCCCGCTCACAGCTTCGACAAATTCGACCGCCGCGACACGGTGACGGTCGACAAACCGGGCCTGGCGCAGGCGATGCGCGCCTTTCTACCGGAAGAGGCGGTGCTGGCGGCGCCCGAGGATCTGCGCCCGTACGAAACGGACGGGCTGTCGGCGTACCGCCAGACACCCATGATGGTGGTGATACCGCGCTCCATCGAGGAGGTGCAGCAGGCGATGCGCGTCTGCCACGAGCGCGGCGTGCCGGTGGTCGCGCGCGGCGCCGGCACCGGGCTTTCCGGCGGGGCATTGCCGCTGCCCGACGGGGTGCTGCTGAGCCTGGCGCGCTTTATGTCCATTCTCGACATCGACCCGGACAACCGCACCGCGCGCGTCCAGCCGGGCGTGCGCAACCTGGCGATCTCGCAGGCCGCCGAGCCGTATGGCCTGTACTACGCGCCGGATCCTTCCTCGCAGATCGCCTGTACCATCGGCGGCAACGTGGCGGAGAATTCCGGAGGCGTGCACTGCCTGAAATACGGCCTGACCACGCACAACATCCTCAAGCTCAAGATCGTCACCGTCAGCGGCGAGTTGATCGAGGTGGGTTCCGAGGCCCTGGATGCGCCGGGCTACGACCTGCTGGCGCTGATGACCGGCTCCGAGGGGCTTTTGGGCGTGACCGTGGAGGTCACGGTGAAGCTGCTGCCGCGCCCCGAGCACGCGCGCGTGGTGATGGCCGTGTTCGACGACGTGGAGCGTGCCGGCGGCGCCGTGAGCGACATTATCGCGCAAGGCATCGTGCCCGCCGGACTGGAGATGATGGACCACCTGGCCATCGTGGCGGCGGAGAAGTATGCCCAGTGCGGTTATCCCACCGATGCGCAGGCCATTCTGCTGTGCGAGGTGGACGGCACCGAGGCCGAGGTGGCGGAGGATATCGAGCGCGTCCAGCGCGTGGTCGAGGCCTACCAGCCGAGCGAGGTGCGCGTGTCGCGCGACAGCGCGGAGCGCGAGCGTTTCTGGAAGGGCCGCAAGGGGGCGTTCCCGGCCATGGGGCGCGTGGCGCCGGACTACTACTGCATGGACGGGACCATCCCGCGCCAGCACCTCGCCTACGTGCTACGGCGCATGCAGGAGCTGTCCGAGGAGTACGGGCAGCAGGTGGCCAACGTCTTCCACGCCGGTGACGGCAACCTGCACCCGCTGATCCTGTACGATTCCGCTCAGCCGGGCGAACTGGAGCGCACCGAGGCGCTCGGGGCCGAGATCCTCAAGCTGTGCGTGGAGGTGGGCGGCAGCATTACCGGCGAGCACGGCGTGGGGGTGGAAAAGATCAGCCAGATGTGCGATCAGTTCCAGCCCGACGAGCTGGAGCAGTTCCGCGCCGTCAAGAACGCATTCGACCCCGACGGACTGCTCAACCCGGGCAAAGCGGTACCCACCCTGCACCGTTGCGCCGAGTACGGCGGTATGCATGTGCATAAGGGCAATTTGCCGTTCCCGGAGCTGGAGCGTTTCTGATGGGCGATGCGGACCTGACTCAAGATCTGCGCGAGCGCGTGCAGGAAGCCGTCGAGCACAAAACGCGTTTGCGGATTGCCGGCTCCGGCAGCAAGGCCTTCCTGGGACTGCCCTGCGAAGGGGAGGCGCTTGACATGACCGGCCATCGCGGTGTGGTCAACTATCAGCCATCCGAGCTCGTGTTCACGGCGCGCAGCGGCACACCCCTGGCGGAAGTGGAGTCCATACTCGGCGAAAGCGGACAGATGCTGCCGTTCGAGCCGCCCCATTTCGGTGAAGGGGCGACCCTGGGCGGCACCATCGCGGCGGCGCTGTCGGGCCCGCGGCGGCCTTGGACCGGCGCTGCGCGCGACTTCGTGCTCGGCACCCGCATTATCAATGGGCACGCTCAAGTGCTGCGCCTGGGCGGCGAGGTGATCAAAAATGTCGCCGGGTTCGATCTGTCGCGGCTGATGGTGGGCGCCATGGGCACGCTGGGCGTGCTGCTCGACATCAGCTTCAAGGTGCTGCCCAAGCCGAGGCGCGAAGTCACCGTCGCCCATGAGCTGTCGGCCGCGCAGGCGCTCGACAAGCTGGCGCGCTGGGGGGTGAAACCAATACCGTTGTCCGGCGCTTGTCACTGGGACGGGCGGCTTTACGTGCGCCTGTCCGGGGCAGAGTCGGCCGTCGCGCAGGCGCAGAAGCAGATCGGCGGCGAGGTGGTCGAAGATGCCGGGCGTTTCTGGGCCGACCTGCGCGAGCAGCGGCTGGAATTCTTCGCCGGCGAGGCGCCGCTGTGGCGCGTGTCGGTCCCGCCCGCGACGCCCCCCATGGAGGATGTGCCGGGCGCGGCGCTGATCGACTGGGGCGGCGCGCTGCGCTGGGTGCGCGCGGGAAGCGCGCCGGCTACGGTGCGCGAGGCGGCCCAGCGGGCGGGCGGCCATGCCACCTTGTTCCGCGGCGGCAGTGCGGAGCACGCGCCGTTTCAGCCGTTGCCGCAATCACTCATGCAGATTCATAAGAAAGTCAAGCACGCGCTTGATCCCGAAAACATTTTCAATAGAGGCAGGCTCTACACCGAGCTGTAGAGGCCTGCGCGACGGCCGTCCTCCCGCCGGCTGAGGGCCATGGCGGGCGGGTAGCGCTACCGTCGCAGAGCGGTCTAACAATCATGCAGACATCTTTCACTGAACGCTTTAAGAAAACGCCGGAAGGTCAGGAAGCGGAAGACATTATCCGCACCTGCGTGCACTGCGGCTTTTGTCTGGCGACCTGCCCCACCTACCAGTTGCTGGGCGACGAGCTGGACAGCCCGCGCGGGCGCATCTATCTCATGAAAGAGGTGATGGAAGGCGCGGAACCGTCGCGGCGTACGCAAATCCACCTGGACCGCTGCCTGACCTGCCGCGCCTGCGAGACCACGTGCCCGTCCGGTGTGCAGTACGGCCGGCTGGTGGACATTGGCCGCGCGGCCGTCGAAAAGCGCCAGCCGCGGCCGCTGTCGGAACGTGTCATGCGACAGGGCCTGCGCCGCGTGGTGCCGTACCCGGGCCGTTTTGCGGCGCTGCTCAGGCTGGGCCAGGCCGTCGCGCCCGTGCTGCCCGCCAGCGTGCGCGAGAAGGTGCCGCCCAAACGCAGCCGCGGCGACTGGCCCAAGGCGGACAATGCCCAGCGCCGCATGCTGGTGCTGGACGGCTGCGTGCAGCCTGTCACAGCGCCTAACACGAACGCCGCCGCGGCGCGCGTGCTGGCGCGCCTGGGAATTCGTCTGGAGCGTGCGCGGGGGGCGGGTTGTTGCGGCGCCGTCAGCCACCACCTGTCGGCGCAGGAGGAGGCGCGCCAGTTCATGCGGCGCAACATCGATGCGTGGTGGCCTGCCATCGAAGCCGGTGCCGAGGCCATCGTCATGACCGCCAGCGGTTGCGGGGCCTTGGTGCGCGAGTACGGCCATCTGCTGCGCGACGATCGGCAGTACGCGGACAAAGCCGCGCGCGTGTCCGAGATCACGCGCGACCTCAGCGAGGTGCTGGCTGACGAGGACACCAGCGCCCTGCGCGACATCGGGCGCGGCAAGCGTGTGGCCTACCATCCGCCGTGCAGTCTGCAGCACGGCCAGAGCATCACCGGCCTTGCCGAGAAGCTGTTGCGCGACGCCGGGTACGATCTGACGCCGGTGCCCGACAGCCATCTCTGCTGCGGTTCGGCGGGCACGTATTCCATTCTGGAGAAGGATCTGGCGCAGCGCCTGCTGGGCAACAAGCTGGAAGCGCTCGAAGGAGGGCGCCCGGACTGCATCGCCACCGCCAACATCGGCTGTCAGCTACATCTGGAAACCCGCGCCCAGGTGCCCGTGCGTCACTGGATCGAGCTTCTCGACGCCGCCGCGGCCTGAGAAGCTGTTGAAGAACCGTCACGAGCGACGGCAGTTCGTGGCGCGCGGAGCGCAGAAACCGCAGTGTATGGATCAATACATGAGGATTTCGAGCACCGCACGGCCGCGTAATGCCGAGCGCAGTAGGCTATTCAACAGCTTCTGAGTTGAGTTCGGGTTCGGCGGAGCCTACGCTCTGACCTTGGACTCACGGCGGAGACAGACATGGCGATCGCTCTGGCGGATGTTCGCGCCGCCGCCGCAGTCATCGACGACCAGTTGATACGCACGCCGTGTGCGCTCTCGCCGGGCCTGTCCAAGCTGGCCGGCGCCGACGTCTACGTCAAGTTCGAAAATCTTCAGCACACCGCCTCTTTCAAGGCGCGCGGCGCGCTGGTGCGCCTGCACACGCTTACCGAAGCGCAAAAGCGCGCCGGGGTGGTGGCCATGTCGGCCGGCAACCATGCCCAGGCGGTTGCCTACCATGCCCGGCGCCTGGGCATTCCGGCCGTGATCGTGATGCCCGAGTTCACCCCGCTGGTCAAGGTCGAGCGTACCCGAGGCTACGGGGCGGAGGTCATCCTGCACGGCAAGCTGCTGGAGGAGTCGGCCGGGCGGGCCAGGGAGTTGGCCGAGCAGCGCGGACTGTTCCTGGTGCACCCGTACGACGACGAGAAGGTCATGGCGGGCCAGGGCACGATCGCCCTGGAAATGCTGGAGGATGTGCCGGATCTGGACGTGCTGTTCGTGCCCATCGGCGGCGGCGGGTTGATCGCAGGGGTGGCGACCGCGGCCAAAGCGCTGAAGCCCCAGATTCGCATCATCGGCGTGGAGGCGGCGCGCTTCCCTTCGATGTATCAGGCGTTGCGGGGCGAGCCCATCCGGTGCGGCACCGCCACCATCGCCGAGGGCATCGCGGTCAAGCAGCCCGGGCGGCTCACGCTGCCCGTGGTGCGCGCGCTGGTGGACGATCTATGGCTGGCGGACGAGCTCGACATCGAGCAGGCGGTTTTGCTGTTCCTGGAAGAGGAGAAGACCGTCGCCGAAGGGGCGGGCGCGGCCGGGCTGGCGGGGCTGTTCAAACGCCGGGAGGATTTTCGCGGCCAGCGCGTGGGCGTGATTCTGTGCGGCGGCAATATCGACATGCCGGTGCTGGCGTCGATCATCCAGCGCGGGTTGGTGCGCAGCGGGCGCATGGTGCGCCTGGTCGCCAAGGTGCGCGACGTGCCGGGCGGGCTGGCGCGGCTGTCGCAGGTGCTGGCGCAAGAGGGGGCCAACATCGTGGAGGTGCGCCATCAGCGCGCCTTCGCCCACACCACGGTCGAGTCGGTGGAAATCGAGTTCGTGGTGCTCACGCGCGGCGAGGAGCATGCGGCGCATCTCGTTGACGCCATGGCACGTACCGGGGCGGAGGTGTTCCGGGACGACGAGGATCGCGCGGGCTGATAGCGCGTCGCCTGCGCTCAGTGACCTTGCTTGGCCGGCCCGCAGTATTGCTGGATGCGCTGTGCCAGTGCATGCAGCTTTTGCTGGCGTTCGGACTCGGTCATGCGGTGCGTCTTACCGTTCGGCCCCACCTCCAGAAAGCGGTGGGCGTTGCCTTGCTGAAGCTTGGCGTGCTGTTGCCTGGCCAGCTTGCAGTTCTGCGCCCGCGCTTTCTGGCGCGCCTGCTTGCGGGCCCGCTGTGCGGCTTGTTTCGACTGCCGGGCCTGCTGGGACTGTATTTGGTTGACGTAGGACTGCAACGCCTTCTGCGCCTTGCTGTTGTCGGGCGGCGGCGGGGCATTGGGGTCAAACGGCTGCGCGTGAACGCCGGCGGGCGGCGTCTGGCCGAAGTGGGGCGTGCCGTCGGGCCCGGTCCAACGGTAGACCGTGGCGTGGGCGAGCCCGCCCCCGAGCAGCATAACCACGATAATGGCGAAAACCCTTCGATCGAACATCGCGTCAGTTCCGGTAAGCTGCGCGTCGAGCAGATGGCGCGTTTCGCCGATTGTCGCGGATGGCCAATGCTGAGATCAACGCCAAGGCGGTGGCGATGCACAGCATGCCCGCCAATTCGGTCGCGCTGGGACGCTCGCCCAGTTGCAGCCAGGCCGTGAGCACCGCCACCACGGGAATGGCCAATGCATTCAGGCCCGCCGTGCCGGCCGGTAGACGTTTGAGCAGATGGAGCCATAGCAGCCAGGCGACCGCCATGCCCAGCAGGCTCACATAGGCCAGTGTCCCGGCGAGCGCCCACCCCCATTTCGGCGCCGGTGCCGGCACCAGCCACGCGATGACCACCAGCGGCACCGTCCCGAACAGCATCTGCCAGGCGGTCAGCGACAGCACATCCAGGTTGGCGTGACGCTGCAGCCGGCGCGCCACGATCGCGGACATGGCCCAGGCGATGCCGCCGGCGAGCGCCAGGCCCTTGCGCATGAGGGTGGATTGCAGGCTCCACGGTTCCAGAATGAGGATCAGCCCGGCCAGGGCAAAGGCGACCGCCAGCCACTGCGGGCCGCGCACGCGCTCGCCGAGCAGCGGCCAGCCCAGCAGCAGCACCCAGAACGGCATGGTGAAGACGAGCACCGAGGTCTTGCCGGCGCCGCCCGCCGCGAGCGCCCAGGTAATCAGGCCGACGAAGCCGGTGGTCTGCAGCAGCCCGAGCAGGCAGGTGCCGCCGAGCGCCTGGGGACGCAAGCCGCGGCGGCGCACCAGCAGCACGCCGAACAGCGCCGCGGTCGCGCACACGCTGCGCAGGGCGGCGAAGTCGAATGGCGCGGCATAGCGCAGGCCCACCTTCATGACGATCCAGTTGTAGCCCCAGATGCCGGTAATGAGGGCGAACAGGATCAGGGCGAGGCCGTACCCGCCTGACTCGGAGCGTGTCGACATCAAGGGGATCCAGTCCAGTCAGGCGCTTGCGGGGTGAGCCCCGGCCGGCGCGGCGCGCGGCGCCTACAACCGCTCGAAAATGGCGGCGATGCCCTGGCCGCCTCCGATGCACATGGTGACCAGCGCATAGCGGCCCTGCACGCGGGCGAGTTCGTGCAAGGCCTTGACCAGCAGGATGCAGCCCGTCGCGCCGACGGGATGGCCCATCGCCACGGCCCCACCATTGGGGTTGGTGCGCGCGGGTGGGAAGTCGAGCTCCCGGGCGACCGCCATGGCTTGCGCGGCAAAGGCTTCGTTGGACTCGATCACATCCATGTCGGCGACACTCAAGCGCGCGCGTTTCATGGCCTGGGTGACGGCGCCGATCGGCCCCAGGCCCATCACTTCGGGTTCCACGCCGGCGTGTCCGTAAGCGACCAGACGTGCCGCCGGTTTGGCCCCTCGGCGCTCGGCTTCGCCCGCCTCCATCAGGGTGACGGCCGCCGCGCCGTCGTTGATGCCGGAGGCATTACCCGCGGTCACCGAGCCGTCTTTCTGAAACACCGCCCTCAGCTTGGCCATGCCCTCCAGCGATGCGTCGCGGCGCGGGTGTTCATCGGTGTCGACGGTAACCGGGCCTTTGCGGGTCTGTATTTCGACCGGCACGATCTGGTCCTTGAACCGGCCCTCGTCGATCGCGCTCGCGGCGCGCTGGTGGCTCTCCACCGCGAAGCGGTCCTGGTCCTCCCGGCTGAGGCCGTAGCGCTGCGCCACGTTCTCTGCGGTGCAGCCCATATGGCCATGGCCGAACGGGTCGGTGAGCGCCCCGGTCATGGCGTCGACGATCTTGGCGTCGCCCATGCGCGCGCCCCAGCGCAGGGCGGGCACCCAGTAGCCCGCGCGGCTCATGCTCTCGGCGCCGCCGGCCACGGCGGTGTCCGCATCGCCCAGCAAGACCATCTGCGCGGCGCTCACCACCGCCTGCAGCCCGCTGCCGCAAAGCCGGTTCAGCGTGAGGGCGGGCGCTTCCACCGGCAGCCCGGCGTTGACCGCCGCCACGCGCGCGAGATACATGTCCTTGGCTTCGGTGTGGATGACGTTGCCGAATACGGTGTGCTGCACCGATTTGGGGTCGATCTCGGCGCGCACCAGCGCCTCGCGCACGCAGGTCGCCGCCAGCTCGGTCGGCGGCACATCCTTCAAGCCGCCGCCATAGTCGCCGATCGCCGTGCGAACGCCGCTCAGTACCACCACGTCGCGTGCTGCCATGGGAGCCTCCATTGTCCGGTTGGGTCGCGCAGGCGAATGAGCCTGCAATGCCGCACGTCTGATTATACCGGCCACCCGAAGCGCGCGAGAGGGTGGCGCGTGTTGTGGCGCCCCATGCGCCTGGGTAGCATGCGCGGTTTATGCGGCTTTCGCCGCCGGCGGGAGGTTAACCTTTTGTCCCGAATCCAGCCTCCGGGCGTTTGGCGGCGCCGCCTCGGCGTGTATGCCCTGCTTTGGTGCGCAGGCCTTTATTTGCGCATCACCATTCTGGCGGCGCCGCCGTTGGTGCCGCTGATCGCACGCGATCTGGGCCTGAACAATACCGCGTCGGGCATGCTGACGACGCTGCCGGGGCTGCTGCTTGCGCTGGCCGCCATCCCCGGCGCGTTTCTGGTAGCCAAGCTCGGGGCCAAGCGCACGCTTGTCTACGGGTTGTTGCTGACCGGAGCCGCCTCGGCGTTGCGCGGGGCCGCGGCAGGGGTGGCGCTGCTCTACGCCATGACGTTTTTCATGGGGGTGGGCATCGCCGTGATGCAGCCGGCCTTCGCCTCCCTCGCGCGCTCCTGGACGCCGCAGCGCGTCGGTTTTGCCACCGCGGTCTATACCAATGGACTGCTGGTCGGCGAGGTATTGAGCTCCGGCTTGACGTTGCCGGTGGTGATGCCCGCGGTCGGCGGCAGTTGGCGCGCAAGCCTTGTGGTGTGGTCGTTGCCCGCACTGGCGGTGGCCGCGGCGGTGGCGCTCAAGCGCCAGCCCGCGGCCGCTTCCTCGTCGCCGGGACACTGGTGGCCGGATTGGCGCGATCCCAATGCATGGCTGCTGGGGCTTTTCATGGGTGGGGTGTCGAGCCTGTACTTCGGCACCAACGCCTACCTCCCGGGTTTCTTGCACGCGCGCGGCGACGCCGGCTGGGTGACGCCTGCGCTGACCGCGCTCAATGCGAACCAACTGCTGGCTTCCGCGTTGCTGCTGGTGTTCGCGCGGCGCCTGGTGGGGCGGCGATGGCCGTTGGTGATTGCGCCGCTGGTCGCGGTCGCCGCGCTCGTTGTGCTCACCTTTGCGCCGGGAGCGTGGGCGGTCGTTGCAGGCGCGGTGATCGGATTCTGCTGCAGCTTTCTGCTCATTCTGTTGTTCGCGCTGCCGCCGTTGCTCGGCGGCGAGGAGCGTGCGCACAGCCTCTCCGCAGCCATGTTTTCGTTGGCGTATGCGTGCTCGTTTATCGTGCCCTTGTTCGGGGGGATGATATGGGACGGAACCGGCATCGCGCGCACCGCGTTTCTGCCCTCGGGCATTTACGGTCTGGCGATCATCGGTCTGGCAGGCCTGTTCAGGCTGCAGCGAGCGGGCTCGATCTGAAGGCTGTCGGTGCGTCAGCGCCGGTACGCGGAGTCGACCATATGCGGCGGAAAGTTGCCGTGCTCGACGATATCGACCCAGGTCACCGCGCCGAGCACGTCCTGCGAAGAGCTCAGGGCGCCGTCGGCGGTGATGAGCGCGACGTCGCGCCCCTGCGCGCGCATCTCCGCGATCACATCCAGTAGCTGATCGCCGGCGCGGGCCACGAGGTAGGCGCGCCCCTCGATATCCCCCACCGCCGAGGCATCGGCGCGGCCGGCAAGGAGTGCGCGCACGGTATGGCCGGGCAGCACTGCATGGACGTCACCGCCGGCGCTTACCAGCACGTGCGGCACCGGCCGCGTGCGTTTGAGCGCGCGCCGCAGCTCGTCCACCCGGCTGCCAGCGTCGACGCGCAGCAAAGGCGTATGAATGAAGTCGATCGCCGTGCGCAGCATGTAGAGGTGGGTTTGCAGCGATGCCGGTATGGGATGGCCGCGGCGCGTGAGCTTGAGGGTGTAGATGCTGTCGGCCAGCAATAGCGTGCGCACGCCGTAGGCGAAAGCCACGGCCAGGATGAGCGGAATGATGACGTTGTAGTCACGCGTCATCTCGAAGATCATGACGACCGCGGTCAGCACCGCACCGGTGGCGGCGCCGACCACGCACGCCATGCCGATGACCGCGGTGCCGGGACCGGACAGCCCCAGGCCGGGGGCGAGGTGGCTCACTAGGATCGCGTAAGCCCCGCCCAATACGGCGCCCATGAACATCGATGGCGAGAAGATGCCACCCGAGGCGCCGGAGCCCAGCGTGAGCACGGTTGCCAGGAGCTTGGCGGCAAACAGCAGGATCATCAACGCCGGCGCCGCGAGCGTGCCCTTCAACGCGTCCTGCACCGTGGCGTAGCCGATGCCCTGCACATAGTAGTGACCGGTCTCGCGCACGAACCCGTACATCATCAGACCGACGACCAGCATGCCGATCATGTGGCGCGTGTAATCGTTGCCTGGCACGCGCTTGAAGAAGTCCTCGAAGGCATAGAGCGCGCGGATATAGAGCACGGCCACCAGCCCCAGAACGGCGCCGAGGACGATATACGCCAGGTAGGCGAGGGGCGGGATGGCGTGCGCGCTGGGCAGGGCCAGGGCAGGGATGTCGAACGATGGATGGTCACCGAACACCATCCGCCCGATGAAGCTCGCGCCGCCGGTGGCGATGGCCACCGGAACCAGAGTCCGCGCGCTGATTTCGGGCAAAATCAGCTCGATGGCAAACAGCATCCCGCCGATCGGGGTGTTGAAGGTCGCGGCGATGCCGCCGCCGGCTCCGCAAGCGATCAGGGTCAGGCGCTGCCACTCCGGCATGGGCACGATCTGGCCCAGCGTGGAGCCGAACGCGGAGCCTATTTGGATGATGGGCCCTTCGCGCCCCACGGAGCCGCCGCTGCCAATGGACAACGAGGAGGCGAGTGATTTGATCAGCGCGACGATGGGGCGGATGCGCCCGCGCTGGTAATAGACGGCATCCATGACCTCGGGGACGCCGTGCCCCTTGGCTTCGGGGGCGAAATTTTTGACCAGGAACGCGACCAGCACCGCGCCGCCGACCGGTACCAGCACGATCCAGGGGCCCCATGGACTGGTCGGGGTATGGGCGTTGGCGCCGTAAGTAATGGAGAACTGACCCAGGAAGAAAAGGTTGTGGAACAGGGCGATGAGCCCGCGGAACACGACCGCGCCCGCGCCTGCCACGGCCCCCACGGCCGCGGCCAGCACGGTGAGGCGCAAGGGGGAACTGGCGCGGCGCCGATAGTGATCCAAATTAGCACCCCCCGCGCGTGCCGGCGCGCCGTGTGTGCGCTAGTGCGACATCAGCACCGGCACGGTTACCTGCCGCAGCATGCGCCAAGTGACGCCGCCCAAGAGCACTTCGCGCAGGCGCGAGCGTCCGTACGCGCCCATGCAGATGAGATCCGCGCCGAAGGTGCTGGCATAGGACAGAAGCGCTTCGGTGACGCCTTGGGGCGTGTCCACCGGGGACGCCAGGTGCGCGCGCACGCCGTGGTGGTCGAGCAGTGTCTGGATAGCCGTGGCGGGCGCACGCTCCGAGGCCCCGGGGCCGGCGCCCGTGCGGGCCGTCACGATAACGACTTCCTGTGCATCCCGCAGCAACGGCAATGCGCCGCGCACGGCGCGGGCGGCCTGACTGCTTGGTTTCCAGGCGATGAGTACGCGCCGGGGCAGGGTGGGGGCCGCGCTGATCTCCGGTATCAGCAGTACAGGGCAGGCACAGGCCAGCGCCAGGTCCGCAGGAAGGTTGATGCCGACGCGTCCGCCGCGCGCGAGCGAATCGCCCGACGGGGTGATCAGCAGGTCCGCAGCGCGGGAGTGCCTCGCCAGCACCCGTTGCGGCTCGCCGCTCACGTAGAGCCAGTCGCTGTCGTCGAGCCCGGCGCCGGCCGCGCGCTCGCGCAGGTGCAGCACAGCTTCTTTGCCGGCCAGGTGGGTGTCCTGGTCCTGCGCTTCCAGCGTGGCGGAGGCGGCACCGTGTGCGAACTCGTACGTATAACGGATGGAATTGCCCACGTGCACGCCGGTGAGGTGGGCGCCGAAATGCCGGGCGAGGTCGAGGGCGGTGGCGAAGGCCTGGGAGCCTTCGCCGACGTCACCCGCGTTGAACAGGATGCTCTTGTAGCTCATTCGCTCCCCCGTCGGCAGCATATCACGCGGTCTGCGGTCAGGAGTGCGCCGGGTTTTCGATTGTCGGCTGCAGCTCGATGTCGGCGCTCAGCGAGTTGGTTATCAGACAGACCTGCTCGGCTTTGCGCAGGCAGCGCTGCGCTTTGTCAGCATCCGCCGCGTCGCCGAGGACGAGAGTGGGCTTCACCGTGAAGCGGGTAAAGCGGTTGCGTCCGTCAACCCGCTCGAGCACCCCGTCGACGTCGCAGCTCAGGTGTTGCCACGCCAGCTTCGAGGCGCGGGCCACGCTGCGGAAGGAAAGCACGAAGCAGGTGGAAACCGATGCCACCAGTAGTGTTTCCGGCGACCAGTGGCCGCCCGGGCCGTCGAACGCGGGCGGCGCGGTGATGTTGAGCGTCGGTACGTCGTCGCCGCTGAGCTGGATCTCGCCGTCGGCGGCGCCGGTGGAGACGATGCGGTAATGGTGGGGAAAGGCTTGCATGTCGGACCCTCGCGCATGTGACTATTGGCCGCAGGTTAACCGCCGGCGACGGGCCCGGGATTGACCGACATCAAATTGGGTCGCCGTATCGATCGCGGCGCAGACGGGTTCAGCCGTTCATCGGTGACCCGTCAGCGCGGGCCGCATCAGCGAACGCTGGGTTCCTTCTGCGGGGCGCCATTCGTGATCACGGCTGTCACTATGGTTTGCAGCTCCTGACTATCGAGTTCCTCGACGCTGGCGCAGTGGGGGCAAAGCAGTGCGCTGTCGCGCGTCAAACGAGCCAGCGTTTGGTCGAAGCAGGATCGGCAAAAGACGCATTCAACAAGCACGGCCCGGGGTGGCAGAACGTCAAGCATGGCCTGTCTTCCGATGGGGGAGTAGCGCGCGCAGTGTCGCAATAGCGTATGACAGGCGTTTGACGGGCGCCGCCGCCATCGGCGTCGCCGATGAAGCGGGCCTCCACTCCATGAAGCTTGAGACGGCTTGGGTCGGCGGCGCTCAGTGCAGGCGCCCATCCGGGGAAGGTGGGTTCGGAGCCGCGGTGTCGTCCGTCGCCGGCCCCAACGTGCCGGCCAGTTCCATGACCACGCGTTCGCCCATGTCTTGGGCCAAGCCATATACAAAGCGCTCTTCGGCAAGGCAGTGGCTGGACAGAAAGTCGCCCAAGGCCCCGATAGCGTCGCCGCAGCGAGACTGATCCCGTGCGCGGGCGCTGTTCAGCGCGGCTTCGGTGCGCCGCCAGATCTCTTCGTGCTCGCGGCGGCACTGCGCGAGCGCGCTTTCGATCTCCGGGCTGAGCGCCGCCAGCCGGGGGAACAAGACCTCGTGCTCGGCCTGCATATGGCGCTGCATGCGCACGGCAAACTCTTGCAGGCGTTCGGTGGCGTCGGCCCAGTCGCCGTCTGCGACGGCCATTCGGGCTTCTGTCAGCAGGGCGTTGCACAGCCTGTGGCCCATCACCAAAAGCGCCGGGACAGTCGTCATAATGAATGCCCTTCCGCGGATCGGGATCGCCGTACTGTACCCGGCCGGGCGCGCTGGCAATTGATACACATCAATTGTTCGCGATGCGCAACGTGTGCACGGCCCGTTTCCGGCGTCCGCACAAAAAAAATGCCCCTGCAGGGGATGCAGGGGCAAGGTGCGAGAAAGGCGCTTGGCCTTTCTGGAGGAGACTCGGTGTAGCGAAGGGCGACCGTTCCTTACCCTTCGCGTGCTGCAATGCAGCATATCAATAATGGTGCACTGCGTCAAACTCCATATGATCGTGCGGTGAACAGCATCCACCCCACATTGGATCTGGCGGCGTACCCGCGGCAGGGCCGATCGGCTCTGGGAAGCTGTTGAATAGCCTGCTGCGCTCGGTATTACGCGGCCGTGCGGTGCTCGGAATCCTCCTGTGGAAACCTCGAAAAACAGCCCTCCTGACAGTTTTCGAGCCGGCGAATCCGGCGCATGTCCGGACTCGCCTCCGCCAATCAAGCACTTATGTGCTTGATTGCGAGCGGCACATCCCTGTGCCGCAGGGCACCTCGAGTTTTTCGA
>Ga0102962_1000065_pt1 | contig 65305 bp, 65 predicted proteins | sample SalPonF2_C_D2_MG_FD_84519 | JGI IMG/M metagenome (GOLD analysis project Ga0102962, IMG submission 84519) | Salt pond soil microbial communities from South San Francisco under conditions of wetland restoration - Salt Pond MetaG SF2_C_D2_MG ...
CGGCGCGCTGACCTTCTTGACGCCGGCCAGCAGGTACGCGTTTCCGGACCCCGTCTTGGGATCGAGCATGCGGTCGTAGGTGTAGACCACGTCCTGCGCGGTCATCGGCCGGCCGTTGCTGAACTTGACGTCGTGGCGCAGGTGGAAGGTCCAGGTGAGCCCGTCGGCGGAGGACTCCCAGCTCGTGGCTAGCGACGGCACGATCTTGTCCTGCTGGTCGAGAGCGACCAGCGTGTCCAGCACGTTCTCCAGGACCTGGAAGCTCGAGTAGGCGCTGGTGATCTGCGGGTCCAGGCTCACCGGGTCTTGGGCCCACGCCGCGATCAGCGTGCCGCCGCTCTTCTGGGCGAAGCCCAGGCTGGCGGCAGCCAGCATCGCGAGAAGGCCGAGGGTCAGGGTCAAGCGTTTCATGCGTCGTCTCTCCGTTTCGGGCTCGGTGTCGTGGCGCTGTCGTCGGGCTCGGTCGGCAAGGGCCAGTCCCAGACGCTCTTCTTGATCTTCACCACGTGGATGGTCTCGCTCTCGTAGACCCCCTCCCTTCCCAGTTCCTTCTGGATGAAGGCGTGCACGTCCTCGACCGAGGCGTGCAGCGACTCGACGACGAGGTTGCGGCTGCCCACCCCGATCGCCAGGTAGCGGACCGCCTCGTTCCGGGCGAGCGCGTCGGTGACCTCCTCCAGCACGTTGGGGCTGACGCTCGCGTAGGTGGTGGCGACGATGGGGACCCCGAGCTTGAGGGGGTCGCTGATGGCGAGGATCCGCATCCAGCCGGACTCGAGGAGCTTGCCGGCGCGCTTGCGCACCATCGATTCGGAGACCGCCAGGCGTCGGGCGATCTCGCGGTAGGGCATGCGCCCGTCGGTGCGCAGCAGATCGACGATCTGCTGGTCGATGCGGTCGAGCTGGTGGTAGGTACCGATTCTCATCAAGGCCGGACCTGGCAGGGCGAAGGTCCATCCTCCCGTGTGCACGAGTTTTCAGGCAACGCCCATCATAGGAAAATTGCGTCATACAAGTCAACGAATTGGACGCAATGCGTCCATGACGGGGTTGTGAAGGCACGAGGACGCTGAGAAGCCTGGGGCGGAGCGCCGGCCCACGTGACCGGACCGCGCCGCCGGCCGAGCGCGACGCCCGGCGTCGGGGGCCGAACGGACGAAAGGTGGTCCGGGCGCTAGGGTCGGACGGCGCTCACGGCGGGAGTGCCCGCCAGCACGCGGACGACGTCACGCGCCACGTGGCAGGCCCCACGCTCCAGCGCCTGGGCGGTGACGCCCGCCACGTGCGGCGTCACCAGCAGGTTGGGCGCGCCTCGCAGGGGGTCGTCTTCGCCCGGCGGTTCGGAGTCGCGCACGTCCAGCACGGCCGCGGCCGGCCGGCCCCGGCGCAACGCCTGGGCCAGCGCCCGCTCGTCCACCAGCGCTCCCCGCCCGGTGTTGACGAGCAGCGATCCCGCCTTCATGCGCTCGAGCTGCGGCGCTCCCACCAGGTGGCGCGTCGCCGGCGTCAGCGGCGGATGGAGTGTCACCACGTCCGAGCGCTGCAAGAGCTCGTCGAGCTCGACGAGCGTCACGCCGATCTCCTGGACGGAGAGGCTGGCGTCGTGCAGGTAGGGGTCGGTGGCGAGCACCGTCATCCCGAAGGCGCGGGCGCGCCGGGCGACGCGCGCGCCGATGTCGCCCAGCCCGACGATGCCCATCACCCCGCCGAAGGCCTCGCGGCCGGTGGCCGCCTCGCGGTCCCACCCTCCCGCCGCGACGGAGTCGGCCACGGGAACGAAGCGCCGGAAGACGGTCAACATGGCGCCCATCACGTACTCCGCTACGCTCGCGGCGTTGGCGCCCGGAGAGAAGGTGAGCGTCACGCCGCGCTCGCGCAGCGCGCCGAGGTCGAAGTTGTCGAGCCCGACGCCGACCCGACCGACGACGCACAGGCGGGGAGACTCCGCGATCAGCTCGGCGTCGACGCGCGTCTGGTTGCGGACCAGCAGCGCCTCGGCGTCGCGCAGCAGCCTCAGCAGGTCGGGCCGCCGGGCGTGCAGATCGGGGCCCCCGACGACCTCGCCGGCCTCACGCAACAACGCCAGGGCCGCCTCCGGCAGGAACTCCGCAACGACGATGCGGCTCATGCGGGGGGCTCGGGCAGCGGCCTCTCGCCCAGGCCGATCGCCACCGTCGCCTCGACCAGCGCGTCGGTGGAGGCGACCAGCGGCAGCTCCAGGCCGGCGCCGCGAAGCGCGTCCTGCGTCAACACCAGTGGGACCTCGGTGCAGCCGGCCACCAGCGCTTCGGCGCCGGCCTCGTAAAGCGCGCGTGCCAGGCGGAGCATGCCCCGCGCGACCTCGGCTCCCTTGTCGCCGCCCTTGATGGCGTACATCAGGTCCATGAAGCGCGCCCTGTCGTCTCCCTCGGGGATGAGCGTCGTCACCCCGCGCGCCCGGAAGGCCCGCTGGTAGAGGCCGGCGTCGAGCGCGCCCTCGGCCGCCAGCACGCCGACGCAACGTGCCTCCGGTGCGATCGACAGCGTCGCGTCGACCGTCTGATCGATGATGCTGACGAAGGGGATGGCGACGGCCTCGACGATCGCGCCCTGGTAGGCGTGCGCGGCGTTGCACACCATCACCAGGAAGTCCGCGCCCGCCCCCTCCAGGCGCCGTGCCATGGCCGCCAGCCGCGGCGCCGGCGACGGCCCGCGCCCCGCGACCGCGTCGTTGCGGTTCGGGACGCCGGGGTCGTTGTCGATGATCAGGTGCAGGTGCTCCTGGTCGCGCTCGGCGGGGGTGCGCGCCAGCACCTTGGCGAAGAAGTCGAGGGTGGCCTCGGGGCCGAGACCGCCGAGCACGCCCACCGTCCGGCGCGGCCCGCGGCTGGGGGCGCCCTTCATCCCAGCAACACGTCCTGGTAGGCGTAGAGCGCGGGGGCGCCGCCGGTGTGCAGGAAGAGCACGTTGTCGTCGCGCTCGAAGCGCCCGCGTCGCACCAGGTCGATCAGACCGGCGGCCGCCTTGCCGGTGTAGACCGGGTCGAGCAGGATGCCCTCGAGCGAGGCGAAGAGCTTCACGGCCTCGATCATGGCGTCGGTGGGCAGCGAGTAGCCGGGCCCGACGTAGTCGTCGAGCACGCTCACGGCCTCGGGTGGGACCTCCGCCTTCACGCCGGCCAGCGCCGCGGTCTGGCGCGCGAGGCCCAGGATGCGCTCCTCCTGCGCGGCCTTCTCCGCCCGCACGCTGATGCCGGTGACCGGGACGTTGGCGCTCGTTCCCCAGCTCCCCGCCACCAGGCCGGCGTGCGTGCCGCCGCTGCCGCTGGCGCTCACGATGTGGTCGATCTTCAACCCCATCTCGAAGGTCTGCGCGAGCAGCTCCTCGGCGCACGCCACGTAGCCCAGCGCGCCCAACGGAGTGGAGCCGCCGCCCGGGATGACGTAGGCGCGGCGCCCTTCGGCCGCGAGCGTTTCGGCCTCCCGCTGCATCGCCGCCATCAGGTCGGTGCCGGCATCGACGACGGTGATCGACTCGACGTCCAGCAGGCGGTAGAGGAAGTTGTTGCCGCTGGCGCCCGGGTCGTAGCTGCCAGGCACCCGCTGCTCCAGCACCAGGCGGCACTTCAGCCCCTCGTGCACGGCGGCGGCCAGGGTCAACCGGCAGTGGTTCGACTGCACCGCGCCGGTGGTGATGAGCGTGTCGGCGCCCTGGGCGAGCGCGTCGGCAACGAGGAACTCGAGCTTGCGTGTCTTGTTGCCGCCGGCCGTCAGACCCAGCTGATCGTCGCGCTTGATGTACAGGTCGGGGCCACCCAGGTGCGCGCTGAGGCGCTCGAGCGGCTCGATCGGGGTGGCGAAGGGGGTGTAGCGGCGACGCGGGAACCGCGCGAGGTGCATGGAGACTCCTTCCGGGTGAACGGCGGCCGTGGGCACACGGGCGGGCCCTCCGGTGGTGGCATCATATCGCGGTCCAGGGCGGGCTCGAGCGACCACGACATGTATGCTGGGAGGTGCCCGTTGCCGCGACGGCGCGGGTGGGGAGCGAAGCTATGAGCATCCGAAGCGACCTCGCGGACCAGGCCTTGCAGGGGGCGGAGAAGCGCAACCCCGGCATGGCCCTGACGCTCGACTGGGTCCGGGACGCGCACGTCAACCGCAGCGCCGTCGAGCGCCGCGCCGCGACGCTGCCCGCCCGCCGGAGCGTGAAGAAGCAGTGGCAGCTGGCCTGGCTGCTGCGCGCGGTGCGCCTGATCGACCTGACCACGCTGTCGGGCGACGACACGCCCGGGCGGGTGCGGCGGCTGTGCGCGAAGGCCGTGCACCCCGTGCGCCGCGACCTGCTCGAGGCCATGGACATGGCGGACGCCGGCCTCACCACGGCGGCCGTGTGCGTCTACCACGACATGGTGCCGGTGGCGGTGGAGGCCCTGCGGGGGACCGGCGTGCCGGTGGCCGCGGTCTCGGCCGGGTTCCCGGCGGGGCTCTCGCCCTTCGAGACGCGTCTCGAGGAGATCATCCGCAGCGTACGGGCGGGAGCGGCCGAGATCGACATCGTGATCTCGCGCCGCCACGTCCTCACCGGCGACTGGCAGGCCCTGTACGAGGAGGTACGCGCCTTCCGCGAGGCGGCCGGCGAGGCGCACCTGAAGGCCATCCTGGCCACCGGCGAGCTGGGCACGCTCCGCAACGTCTACCGGGCGAGCCTGGTAGCGATGATGGCCGGCGCCGACTTCGTGAAGACGTCGACCGGCAAGGAGAGCGTGAACGCCACGCTGCCCGTGGGGCTGGTGATGGCGCGCTCCATCCGCGCCTACTACGAGCGCACCGGCGTGGCCGTGGGCTTCAAGCCGGCGGGCGGGCTGCGCACGGCCAAGGACGCCCTGGTGTGGCTCGCGCTCATGCGCGAGGAGCTGGGGCGCCGCTGGCTCGAGCCCGACCTCTTCCGCATCGGGGCCAGCTCGCTGCTCGCCGACATCGAGCGCCAGCTCGAGCACGGCCTCACGGGCCGCTACTCCGCCGGCTTCCGGCACCCGGTGGGCTGATGTTCCGCCTGCCGCTCGACGACTCCCTCGACCTGGTGCTCCTCGAGGAGCGCCATGCACCGGCGCTGGCGTCCCTGGTGGCGGAGAACCGCGAGCACCTGGGCAGCTTCCTGCCGTGGGCGCTCACCACCGACGAGGGGGCGGTGCGCGCGTTCCTGCGGGGCGCGTTGGAGAAGTTCGCGCGCGGCAACGGGTTCGAGACGGGGATGTGGTTCGAGGGCGAGCTGGTCGGCATGCTGGGCGTCCACTATCTCGACCGGGTCGTGGGCCGCACCGAGTTCGGCTACTGGATCGCGCGACGCGCGAGCGGCCGCGGCGTCGTCACCCGCGCGGTGGCCGGCCTCACCCGGGTCATGTTCGAGGAGTACGGGCTCAACCGGGTGGAGATCCGGTGCCAGCCGGACAACATCCCCAGCCGCCGCGTCGCCGAGCGGCTCGGGTTCCGACACGAGGGCACGCTGCGAGCGGTGCACCCGGCCGGCGGAAGCGAACCCGCCGACCTGGAGGTGTTCGGCCTGTTGCGCAGCGAATGGCAGCGTCAGGAGCGTAGCGCATGAGCGGGACCGCGGAACCGTCCGTGAAGGCGATCTTCGAGACCATGGAGTACGGCCCGGCGCCGGAGAGCGCGGAGGTCGCGCGGGCGTGGCTGGAGGGCCACCAGCGGAACTTCGGGCACTTCGTGGGCGGGCGCTTCGTCGAGCCGGCCGACGGCGAGCGCTTCGCCACGGCGCAGCCGGCCGACGGCGCGGAGCTCGCCCAGGTGGCGCAGGGCGGCGAGGCCGACGTCGACGCGGCCGTGCGCGCCGCACACGAGGCGCTACCCGCCTGGCAGGCGCTGACGCCCTTCGAGCGCGCCCGCCACCTCTACGCGCTGGCGCGCCACGTGCAGAAGCACGCACGCCTGCTGGCGGTGCTGGAGGCACTCGACAACGGCAAGACCATCCGCGAGACGCGCGACATCGACGTCCCGCTGGTGGCGCGCCACTTCTACCACCACGCGGGCTGGGCGCAACTCCGGGACGGCGCGTTCGCCGGCTACGAGCCGGTCGGGGTGTGCGGCCAGGTGATCCCCTGGAACTTCCCGCTGCTGATGCTGGCCTGGAAGGTGGCGCCGGCGCTCGCCGCGGGCAACACCGTGGTGCTGAAGCCGGCCGAGTTCACCCCCCTCACGGCGCTGGCCTTCGCGGAGATCGCCGCCGAGGCGGGCCTGCCTGCCGGCGTGTTCAACGTGGTGACCGGCGACGGCCGCACCGGCGCCGCGCTGGTGGCGCACGACGGCCTCGCCAAGGTGGCCTTCACCGGCTCGACCGAGGTGGGCCGCATCATCCGGCAGGCCACGGCCGGCCGCGGGGTGAAGCTGTCGCTCGAGCTGGGCGGGAAGAGCCCCTTCATCGTGTTCGACGACGCCGATCTCGACAGCGCGGTGGAGGGCGTGGTCGACGCCATCTGGTTCAACCAGGGCGAGGTGTGCTGCGCCGGCAGCCGCCTGCTCGTGCAGGAGAGCGTGGCGGCGCGCATGGAGGAGAAGCTCCGGGCCCGCATGGAGACGCTGCGCGAGGGGCCCTCGCTGGACAAGGCGATGGACATCGGCGCCATCGTGGCGCCGGTGCAGCTCGAGAAGATCACGCGCCTGGTGGAGCAGTGCAAGGCCGAGGGCGGCCGCTGTTACCAGCCCTCCTGGGCCCCGGAGGTGGCGCGCGACGGCGGCCTGTTCTTCCCCCCGACGCTGTTCAGCGACGTCGCGCCCTCCTCGGCCGCGGCGCAGGAGGAGATCTTCGGCCCGGTCATCGTGAGCATGACCTTCCGCACGCCGGCCGAAGCCGTCGAGCTGGCCAACAACACCCGCTACGGGCTGGCGGCGAGCGTCTGGACCGAGAACGTCAACCTGGCGCTGGACGTGGCTCCCAAGCTGGAGGCGGGCGTGGTGTGGGTGAACTGCACCAACGTCTTCGACGCCGCCAGCGGCTTCGGCGGCTACCGCGAGTCGGGCTTCGGGCGCGAGGGGGGGCGCGAGGGGATGTTCGAGTACCTGAAGCCGTCCTGGGAGGCGCGGCTCGAGCCCTACGGCGAGGGGGAGCTCGGCGGGGCCGCGAGCGGAGCGGCTCTGGGCGGCGGCGCGCCTGCCCCGGAAGGCGGCGCCATCGATCGCACCGCCAAGCTCTACATCGGCGGCAAGCAGACCCGGCCCGACGGCAACTACAGCTACCCGGTGCTCGGCTCCGACGGCACGCACCTGGGCGAGGCCCCGCTCGGCAACCGCAAGGACGTGCGCAACGCGGTCGAGGCGGCGCGCAAGGGGGTGGCCTGGTCGAAGGCGACGGCCCACAACCGGGCGCAGGTGCTGTATTACCTGGCCGAGAACCTGGACGCCCGGTCGGGCGAGTTCGTGACGCGCCTGCGCGCCATGACCGGCGCCCGCAAGGCGGACGCCGAACGGGAGGTGGCGGCGAGCGTGCAGCGCTTGTTCGTGTACGCGGCGCACGCCGACAAGTTCGACGGAGCCGTGCACGCCACGCCGCTGCGCAACGTGACGCTGGCCATGCCGGAGCCGTGGGGCGTGATGGCGGTCGCGTGCCCCGACGAGGCTCCGCTCCTGGCGTTCGTGTCGCTCGTGGCTCCGCCGTTGGCGATGGGCAACCGCGTCGTGGCGGTCCCGTCGTCGCGCTGGCCGCTGGCCGCCACCGACCTCTATCAGGTGATGGACACGAGCGATCTCCCTGCCGGGGCCCTCAACATCGTCACCGGCGACCGCGACGAGCTCGCCACGGTGCTGGCGCGGCATGCCGACGTGGCCGCGATGTGGTACGTGGGCTCGGCAGATGGATCGACGGCGGTGGAGCGTGAGAGCGCGGACAACCTCAAGGCCACCTGGGTCAACTTCGGCAAGCGCCGCGACTGGTTCGACGCCGAGCAGGCCGAGGGCGGGGAGTACCTGCGGCGTGCCACCCGCGTGAAGAACATCTGGGTGCCGTACGGGGAGTGATGTCGGCGGGTCAGCCGACGAGGCGTAGCAGCAGTCGGGGGAGCTCCGCGCGGGCGCGCTTCGATGCGCCCACCACGACCCCCGCGGCCAGGGCCGCACCCAGCGCGGCCCAGGGGCGGGTGCGGGCGAGCAGCCGCACGCCGGCCAGGGCGGCCTCGCTGCGGCCGCCGGCGTCGTCGGCGGCGGCCTGGCGAAGACGCGCCTTGGCGTCGGCGACGCTCAACGGTTCATGCGAACGGCGACCCATAGCGAACCTCCCGAGACGGCCAGGACGGCGAGCCCCGCGAGAAGGCGGGCGAGGGGCGGCGCCATCACCGGGTAGAGCGCCGTCACCAGCGCCCAGGCCAGCAGGGCGACGGCTCCGACGGCGAGGAGCGCGGCGGCCGAAAGCAGCACCACGGCGCCCGCGAGGCGCGCTACGCCCTGGCGGGCGCTGCGCGCCTCGGCCTCGAGCAACTCGAGGGCGGCGATGAGAACGTCGGCGAAGGCGGCGCGCATCTACTTGCGCGCGACGAGCCACCCCACCAGCGTGCCGACCCCGAATGCGGTCAACAGCGAGGGGAGCGGCTTCTCGGCTACCTCGTCGCGGATCTGGCCGGCGACCTGCTCGCCCTCTTCGCGCGCGCTGGATGCGGTCTGCTTCAGGCGGTCGATGAGCTTGTCGGCCTCCTCGCGGAGGGCGTCGCGTGCGGCCTGCACGCTGTCGCCGGCCACCTTGCCGCTCGTCTTCGACAGCTCGGAGATGTCGTCCCGGAGGGACTGCAGATCGGCCTTCAGGCTGTCGATCTCGCGCTGAACATCGTTCGTCTGCGCCATGGAACCACCTGCTTTCGTCGGTGCGTGTGTCGATGGGGGACCGTTCCGCGGTAACGGGCGGAACCGGACTCGACGCGCGCTCGTCGTGGATCGCACGAAGCGCGGTCTGCACGGCCGCCGGCTCGCTCGTGAGAAGCGCGTACCAGATGGTATCGGAAAGTAAACGGCGAGCCGGACTTCTCAGTCTGCAAGTTAGCACCCAGGCGCCCCAGGGCATGTGACCCGCGTGGCATGGCGTTCCTCCGGAACGCCCGCGGCGCGAGCCGTGGGGTCGCACGCACGCCGCGGGTATGCTGAACGAGGCCGCACCCGTGAGGAACTATCGAACCCGCGATGTCGGGCCCGGCGGGTGTCGTGTTCCGGCGCCTCCGCCGAGGTCGCCCGGGCCGCCGGCGCGGTAGCCTGGATGCGTTCCCGCGGGGCCCCGGCGGCGTCGCCGAGGAAGGCGGGCAGGAGGACGCATCATGGACCGGCACTATCTCGATCACCTGTCCGCGCAGCTTCAGGAGTTGAGAGACCAGGGGCTCTACAAGGACGAGCGCATCATCACCTCCCAGCAGCAGGCGGCCATCACCGTCGAGGGGGGCGGGGAGGTTCTCAACTTCTGCGCCAACAACTACCTGGGGCTTGCGAACCATCCCGAGGTGATGGAGGCGGCCCGGCGCGGCATCGCCGAGCGCGGCTTCGGGATGGCCTCGGTGCGCTTCATCTGCGGCACGCAGGACATCCACAAGCAGCTCGAGCAGCGCATCAGCAGCTTCCTCGGCACCGAGGACACGATCCTGTACTCCTCGTGCTTCGATGCCAACGGGGGCCTGTTCGAAGCGCTGCTCGGTCCCGAGGACGCCATCATCAGCGACGCCCTCAACCACGCCAGCATCATCGACGGGGTGCGCCTCAGCAAGGCGCAGCGCCTCCGCTACGCCAACAACGACATGGCCGACCTCGAGCGCCAGCTCGAGGCCGCGGCCGGCGCCCGCTACCGGCTCATCGCCACCGACGGCGTGTTCTCGATGGACGGCGTGGTCGCCGACCTGGAGGGGATCTGCGACCTGGCCGAGCGCTTCGGCGCCATGGTGATGGTCGACGACAGCCATGCCGTCGGTTTCCTGGGGGAGCGAGGTCGCGGCACCCACGAGCTGCGCGGGGTGATGGACCGCGTCGACATCCTCACCGGAACGCTGGGCAAGGCCCTCGGGGGCGCGTCCGGCGGCTACACCAGCGGGCGCAAGGAGATCGTGGCGTGGTTGCGGCAACGCAGCCGGCCCTACCTGTTCTCCAACTCGGTGGCGCCCGCCGTGGTGGCGGCCTCCCTGGCGGTGCTGGGCCTGCTCGAGCGTTCCGGCGACCTGCGCACGCGCCTGCGCGAGAACAGCGCCTTCTTCCGCGAGGCGATGACGCGTGCGGGCTTCACCTTGACGGGCGAGGGCCACCCCATCATCCCGGTCATGATCGGCGACGCTTCGCTGGCCACCGCCATGGCCGACCGGCTGCTGGCCGAGGAAGGGATCTACGTCATCGGGTTCTCCTATCCGGTGGTGCCCAGGGGGCAGGCGCGCATCCGCACGCAGATGTCGGCGCTCCACACCCGCGAGCAGCTCCAGCACGCGGTCGACGCCTTCACGCGCGTCGGCCGCGACCTCGGGGTGATCGCGTGAAGGCGCTCGCCAAGCTCCACCCCCGCGAGGGGATGTGGAGGATCGACGCCCCCGAACCGGAGATGGGCCCGAACGACCTGCTGATCGGCATCACCCACACCTCCATCTGCGGCACCGACGTGCACATCTACAACTGGGACGCCTGGGCGCAACGGACCATCCCCGTGCCGATGGTCACCGGCCACGAGTACGTGGGCGTGGTGGAGGCCGTCGGCTCCGAGGTGCAGGGCTACGCACCCGGCGATCGCGTGTCCGGCGAGGGGCACATCACCTGCGGGCACTGCCGCAACTGCCGAGCCGGCCGGCGCCACCTGTGCCGCAACACCCAGGGGGTCGGCGTCGACCGGCCCGGCGCCTTCGCCGAGCGCTTCGTGCTCCCGGCGGGCAACGCCTTCAAGGTCCCGGCCGGCATCCCCGACGACTGGGCGGCCATCCTCGACCCTTTCGGCAACGCCGTGCACACCGCGTTGGCGTTCCCCCTGGTGGGGGAGGACGTGCTGGTGACCGGTGCCGGGCCGATCGGGCTGATGGCCGCGGCCGTGGCCCGCTTCGTGGGCGCCCGCTACGTCGTCATCACCGACGTCAACGCCGAGCGCCTCGCCATGGCCGAACGCATGGGCGCCGTCGACCGTGCGATCGACGTCTCCCGACCCGGGACCGACCTGCGGGACGTGATGGCGGAGCTGGGCATGACCGAGGGCTTCGACGTGGTGCTGGAGATGTCGGGCGCGCCGGGCGCCTTCGAGCAGATCCTGGCGTCGATCAACCATGGCGGCAAGATCGCCCTGCTGGGGATCCCGGGTGCGCCCATCGCCGTCGACTTCAACCGGATCATCTTCAAGGGGCTCGAGATCCGCGGCATCTACGGCCGGGAGATGTTCGACACCTGGTACAAGATGTCCGCCATGCTGCAGGCGGGCCTCGAGCTGGCGCCGGTGATCACCCACCGCTTCGCCGTGGACGACTTCCAGCAGGCCTTCGACACCATGCGTTCGGGGCGCTCGGGGAAGGTCATCCTGGACTGGACCTGATCGCCACGCCCACGGGCGCGCCGGCCGCCGAGCGCGCAGGCGCGCCCCTTCCGACGCGCCGATGGGGATAAGATGGCGGGACCAACACCCTGAAGGAGGAACCATGGCACGATTCCGCATCCCATGGATGGTCCTGGCTACGCTCGCGGCGGCGCTGCTCCTGACGTTCGGCTCGGCGCAGTCCGCACAGCAGCAGACGCTCGTCATCGGCGGCGACTGGACCGACCTGATCACGCTCGACCCGGGCGTGGCCTACGAGTTCTCGTCCACCCCCATCGACGACAACATCTACGAACGGCTGGTGCAGTTCGACGGAACCGACCTCTCGCAGGTGGTGCCCGGCCTGGCCAGCTCCTGGGACATCGCCAGCACGGCCGACGGCGGCAGCACCATCACCTTCCACCTCAAGGACGCCACGTTCTCCACGGGCCGCCCGGTGACGGCGCAGGACGTGGTGTGGTCGTTCGACCGCGTCATCCAGATCAACGGCCCGTCGGCGTTCCTGTTCACCGACGTGGCCGGCATGAAGGTAGGCTCCACCAAGGCGCTGGACGACAAGACCGTGCAGCTCACGCTGCCCAAGGGCGTCAACCCGCAGATCATCCTCAACATGCTCACCTTCAACGTCGGCGGCGTCATGGACGCCACCGAGGTGCAGAAGCACGTCGACGGCAACGACTACGGCCAGAAGTGGCTCAACGACCACTCGGCCGGCTCGGGCCCCTACATGCTGGACCGCTGGGACCGCGGCTCGCAGGTGGTGCTGACGGCCAACCCCGAGTACCCGGACCCCGGCTCGATCAAGCGCATCATCCTGCGCTACATGCAGGAGTCGAACGCGCAGCGCGCAGCCATCACCTCCGGTGAGATCGACGTCGCCTACAACTTCACCCCCGACGCCTTCAAGCAGGCCGAGAGCAACCCGGACCTGAAGACCCTCAAGACCGACACCTTCCAGATGGCCTACCTGGGGATGAACTCCGGCGCCGGCGCCGCCTTCGCGGACAACCGCGTGCGCGACGCGGTGCGCTACGCCATCGACCAGGACGGCATCATCAACGACCTGCTCGCCGGCCTGGGGCGCAAGATGCAGACCATCATCCCCTACGGCCTGATGGGCGCCGACACCACCCAGTACTACACGCACGACATCGAGAAGGCCAAGCAGCTCATGGCCGAGGCCGGCAAGTCCGGCGGCATGACGGTCGAGTTCCTGATCGCCACCGGCGCCTGCAGCGGCGGCGTGCCCTGCGCGGACCTGGCGGCGAAGATCCAGTCCGACCTGGCGCAGATCGGCATCACCGCCAACATCAAGCAGACGACGAGCGCCCAGCTCTACACCATCTACCGTCAGCAGGCCGCGCAGCTGGTGCTGGCCGCCTGGAGCCCGGACTACCCCGACCCGAACGGCAACGCCAGCCCGCTGGCCGACTACAACGCCAAGTCGCTGGCCTGGCGCAACGTGTGGAACGACGCCACCGGTACCAAGCTGGCGACCGAGGCCGCCGTCAGCACCGACCCGGCGCAGCGCAAGGACCTCTACGGCCAGCTCACCAAGTACGTGGCGCAGAACGGGCCGTACGCCATCCTCTACCAGCCGAACGTGCCCATCGTGACCACCGCCAAGGTCGACGGCTTCGCGCGCAGCGCGCAGGGCGACGTCGACTACACGGCCATCAGCAAGCAGCCTTGAGGTCCGCGGGACCTCGTGAAGCAACCTCGTGAAGAACACGTGGGAGGGGCCTTCGGCCCCTCCCACGGATGCGCAACACCTTCGGAGGTGTCGTGGCCGCCTTCCTGCTGAGGCGCCTGGGCTACCTGATCTTCGTCGTCTGGGGGGTCGGGTTCGCCGCCTTCTTCATCTCGCACGTCGTACCCGCCGACCCGGCTGCCGCCGCTCTGGGGAGCAACGCCCGCCCGGCCCAGATCGAGGCGTACCGTCACAAGTACGGTCTCGACCTGCCCGCCTACCAGCAGTACCTGCGCTACATGGTGGATCTGTTCCGGGGCGATCTCGGGAACTCGCTGCGCACGCAGCGGCCTATCTTGTCCGACCTGCGGGATTTCTTCCCCGCCACGCTCGAGCTCACGCTCGGCGCCATGGTCTTCGCCGTCCTCTTCGGCCTGCCGGCGGGGGTGATCGCCGCTCTCTACCAGGACCGTCCCCTCGACCTGGGGGTCCGCACGCTGGCCCTGGTGGGCGGGGCGACGCCCGTGTACTGGCTGGCCATCCTGGCGCTCGAGCTGTTCCACTCCCGCCTCGGCTGGTTGCCGGGGCCGGGTGAGCTCAACGCCTACCTCATCGAGCCGCACCGCGTCACCGGCATGCTGGTCGTCGATGCCGCCATCGCCGGCGACTGGCCGGTGTTCGTGAGCGCCGTGCGCCACCTCATCCTCCCCGCCGCGGTGCTGGGCGCGTTCTCCACGGCGCTGCTGGCCCGCATGGTGCGCAGCGCCATGCTCGAGGTGCTGTCCCAGGACTACGTCCGCACCGCGCGCGCCAAGGGGCTGGCGAGCCGGGTGGTGACCTTCAAGCACGCGCTGCGCAACGCCGCGCTGCCGGTGCTCACCGTGATGGGGAGCCTGCTCGGCAGCCTGCTCACCGGCGCGGTGCTCACCGAGACCATCTTCTCCTGGCCGGGTCTGGGCTCGTACGCCACCTCCAGCGCCATCGGGCTGGACTTCCCGGCGGTCATGGGCGTGACGCTGGTGGCGGGCCTCGCCTACAGCGTCATCAACCTCCTCGTCGACGTCTTCTACGCGGTCTTCGACCCGCGCATCACCTACGCGTGACCGCTCCGGCCTTCCTCCGCAGCAAGCCGGCCCGGCGCTTCCTCCGCAATCCCGGGACGCTCATCGGCACCGCCCTGTCGATCGCGCTCATCGCGATCGCCCTGCTGGCCCCTGTTCTCGCGGGCGACCCGCTCCACCAGAGCCTGGCGGAGCGGCTGCAGGGACCGAGCGCCCAGCACTGGTTCGGCACCGACCAGCTCGGTCGCGACGTGTGGTCGCGGGTGGTGTGGGGCTCGCGCATCTCGCTGCGCATCGGGTTCGTGGTGGTCGCGGTGTCGCTGTTCACCGGCGGCGCGGTGGGCCTCGCCGCGGGCATGCTGGGCGGCTTCTGGGACGAGCTTCTCATGCGTGTCACCGACATCTTCCTGGCGTTCCCGGCGCTGATCCTGGCGATGGCGATCGCCGCCGCCCTCGGCCCCAGCCTGAACAACGTCATGATCGCTGTGGCGGCGGTGTCGTGGCCCAACTACGCGCGGTTGCTGCGGGCGCAGGTGCTGGCGGTACGCACCCTCGACTACGTCGAGGCCTCGCGCGCGCTGGGCGCGGCGCGCCTGCGGCAGGCGTTCCTGCACGTGCTGCCCAACACCTTGACGCCGCTGCTGGTGCAGGCGAGCTTCGACATCGGCAGCGCCATCCTGACCGCGGCGGGCCTCGGGTTCATCGGCTTCGGGGCGCAGCCGCCGACCCCCGAGTGGGGGACGATCGTCTCGGAGACGCGCAACTTCATCAACGAGGCACCCTGGGCGTCGTCGGCGCCGGCCATCGCCATCCTGCTCACGGTGCTGGCCTTCAACCTGCTCGGCGACGGTCTGCGCGACGTGCTCGACCCGCGCGGCCGCACGCGCCGTTAGGCGACCGGGCCCGTCGCTGGAGCGACAGGGCCTTTCCCTAGAGGGAGAGGTAGGCCGACCGCACCGCCGGGTCGTCCAGCAGCTCCGGCCCGCCCCCCTGTTTCACGATGCGGCCGTTCTCCAGGACGAAGGCGCGATCGGCCAGGGCCAGCGAGCGCTGCACGTTCTGCTCGACCAGCACCACCGTCACGCCGCTCTCGTTGATCGCCTTCAGCGCGCGGAACACCGCCTTGGTCAGCCCGGGAGCGAGGCCCAGGCTGGGCTCGTCGACCAGCAGCAAGCGGGGCCGGCTCATCAGGGCGCGGCCGATCGCCAGCATCTGCTGCTCGCCGCCCGACAGCGTGCCGGCGAGCTGCTGGCGCCGTTCGGCCAGCCTCGGGAACAGCTCCAGCACCATGGCGCGGGTGCTGCGGGCCTCGCGGGCGGCGCCGGGCAGGTAGTCGGCGCCGCTGCCGAGGTTCTCTGCCACGCTCATGAGCGGGAAGAGCTGCCGCCCTTCGGGCACGTGCCCGACGCCGGCCCGCACGATGCGGGCCGGGCTGTGCCCGCGCAGGTCCTCGCCGAAGGCGTGCACGGTGCCGCGCACGCCGGGCACCAGGCCCGACACGGACCGGAGCAGGGTGGTCTTGCCCGCGCCGTTGGCCCCGATGATGGTGACGAACGATCCCGCGCGGACCGTCAGGTCGATGCCCCACAGCACCTGGATCTTGCCGTACCCGGCTTCCAGGCCGCGCACGTCCAGAGCGCTCACCCCGGAAGGGGCGCCCCCCGCGGTGGGCGCGGCCGCGCCGCCTGCGTCTGTCATGCCTCGTCCTCCTCGTCGTCGCGGCCGAGGTAGGCCTCCACCACCCGGGGATCGGCCGTGACCTGCCGGTAGCTGCCGCTGGCAAGCGGGCGCCCGTAGTCCATCACCAGCACGCGGTCGGCGAGATCGCGCACCACCGGCATGACGTGCTCGATGAACACCACGGTGACGCCGCGGTCGCGCACCTCGCGCACCAGATCGACCGCCAGCCGGGCCTCGGCGGGCCGCAGGCCCGCCATGACCTCGTCCAGGAGGAGCACCCGCGGGTCCGTCGCGAGGGCCCGGGCGATCTCCAACCGCTTCTCCTGCAGCAGCGTGAGCTCTTCGGCGGGCACGGCGCGAAGCGCGGAGAGGCCGGAGCGCTCCAGCGCTTCCTCGGCACGCCGCCGCGCCTCGGCGTAGGGGGTCCCCTCCTTGCCGTAGAGCGCCCCGACCATGACGTTCTCCTCGACGGTCATCTCGGGGAAGGGCTGCACCACCTGGAAGGCACGCCCCAGGCCGGCATGGCAGCGCTCGGCGCTGGTGGCCTCGGTGATGTCGCGGCCCGCCAGCTCGATGCGGCCGGCGGTGGGGGCGAGCAGGCCCGAGATCATGTTCAGGGTGGTGGTCTTGCCCGCGCCGTTGGGGCCGATGATGGCGAAGATCTCGCCCGCCTCGACCTGGAAGCTCAGGTCCTGCACGGCGGCCAGACCGCCGAAACGCTTCTGAAGACCGTCGACGCGGAGCATCAGCCGGCCTCCTCGGTGTCGCTCGCGCTCGGAGCGGAGCGCCGCCGGGCCAGGCGCGTGAAGAGCCCCACGATCCCGCGCGGCATGAACAGGATCGACGCCACCAGCACGACGCCGTAGCCGATCAGGTAGCCCTCGGCGAAGGTGCGCCTGAGGGTCTCTTCGACCGCCGAGAGCACGCCCGCGCCCAGGATGGGGCCGAGCGTGGTGTAGAGCCCGCCGAAGATGGGCGTCACCAGCGCGAACACCGTGGTGGAGATGGCGAAGGTCCCGTCCGGGATGACGCTCCCCAGCCGCATCGCCTCCAGCGCACCGAGCATGCCGACCAGCGCGCTCGACAGCACGAAGGCCAGCAGCTTGGCGCGGGCCGGGCGCACGCCCATCACGGCGGCGACCTCCTCGTTGGTGCGCACCGCCGTGAAGGCCGCGCGGAGCCGGGTGCGCTGCGTCACGATCGACACCACGACCGCCAGTACCAGCAGGCCGCCGTAGACGTAGAAGTACGCCTCGTTGCGCTGGAAGGCGATCTCCCAGCGCTGCATCACGCCCGGGACGAAGTGGGGGCGGAACAGCGGCGGCACGTTGAGGCCTGCCGAGCCGCCCGCCAGGCCCGTGGGCAGCTCCTGGACGACGGCCTTCAGCACCTCCGTGAAGGCCAGGGTGGCGATCGCGAAGTAGATGCCCTTGAGCCGCAGCGTGACCGAGCCGAGACCGAGAGCCAGCAGGGCCGCGACGAGCGCGGCGAGCGGGAGCCCCAGCACCAGCGGGAGGCCGCTCACCTTCGCGAGGATGGCGGCGCTGTAGGCGCCCGCGCCGTAGAAGGCGGCGTGGGCGAGCGAGAGCTGCCCGGTGCGGGCCAGCAGGTCCCACGACAGGGCCAGGATGGCGAGGCTGATGGCGTTGGCAGCGATGGAGAGGTAGCTCACCGAGGCCTGGGCGAACAGCGCCCTGAGGACGGTCGGAGCCAGCGCCACGGCCACGGCGAGCAGCAGCGTCCAGAGCAGGTCGGGCAGCGCGCGCCTCATGCCGTCCTCCTCGCCCGGACCACCAGCACGACGAAGATGATGGCGAAGAACACCGCGTTGCGCAGCGCGTCGCCGTTGGGCACGAGGGTCGCGACCAGCGACTCGGACACGGCCACCGCCAGTGACGCCCACAGGATGCCGCGGATGTTGCCGAGCCCCGCCAGCACCACGATGGCGAACGCCTTGAGCGTGAACGCGAAGCCGACCGTGGGCGTGGGCGACTGGATCACGGCGATCATCACGCCGCCGATGCCGGCCAGAAGCGCCGAGAGCGCGAACGCCACCAGGTAGATGCGGTTGACCTCGAGCCCCACCAGGCTGGCGCCGATGCGGTTCTGGGCCACCGCCCGCATGGCGCGTCCCAGCTTGGAGCGCGCCAGCACCGCATAGAGCGCGAGGACCAGCACCAGCGAGATGAGGAAGCTGCCTAGCGGTACCAGCCCGATGCTGATGCCCCCGATCTGGTAGCCCACCGACCGGTAGGGCACGCCGCTGATGGAGCGCGGGTCGCCGCCCCAGATCACCAGCGCCAGGTTCTGCAGCACGATCGACAGGCCGAAGGTGAGCAGCATCTGGTTGAGCTCGGGCGCCTCCAGCACGTAGCGGATGGTCGTCTGATAGATGACGGCGCCGATGACGAAGAGCGCGGGCGCCACGAAGATAAGGGAGAGCAGGGGGTCGAAGCCCAGGCTCACGAAGAGCTGGTAGGCGAGGAACGCCCCGATCATGAAGAACTCGCCGTGCGCGAAGTTGATCACGCCGATCACGCCGATGGCCAGCGCCAGCCCCACCGACACCAGGGCGTAGAGGCCGGCGGCGAGGACGCCGGAGACGAGTCCCTGAGCGAGAAGGGTCAGATCCATGAGAGGGGGATAGGGGGAGTGGGTGGCATCAGGTTGGTGGGGTGCCCGCCCGCAGGCGGTGGGCCGGCCGAAGCCGGCCCACCGCTCGGAACGGGGCCGAGGTCAGTTGCCCGCCTGGCAGCTCTCCAGCGGCGCGGTGGCCTTGCTGGTCGGCCAGACGATCTGGCGTTCGCCGTTCTGGTACTGGAAGACCAGCCACATGTCGGCGCCGAAGCCCTGGTGATGGGTGATCTGGGAGTCGTGGAACTTCCAGGGGCCCATGGGCGACTTGAACGTGAGGCTCTCCATGGCCTTGATGACGGCCTGCTGGTCGGTGGTTCCCGCCTTGTTGATGCTGTCGGCGTACGACCACAGCTGGGCGTAGGCCAGGGCCGACATGTAGTTGTCGGGCGCCTTGTTGAACATCGCTTCGAAGCTCTTGGTGAAGGCCGTCGCTTCGGGCGTGGGCAGGTTGGGCATGAAGCCGATCAGGCCGGTGACGCACTGGGCCTCGGGGGCCTTGGCGAAGTCGCTGGGCCATCCCGGAGGGGCCCCGAAGATCTGCTGGGGCGTGTAGTTGAGCTCGCGCGTCTGGCTGATCATCGGCACGACGTCGGAGTCGTAACCGATCCAGTAGAGCATGTCGGCGTTGGTGGCCGCGGCCTTGCTGATGGCGGCGCGGAAGTCGCCGGTGCCGCCGAACAGCGTCGACTTGAAGGCCTCGTTGATGGTGACCTTCAGGCCCGCGGCCTCGAGCAGCTTCTGGGCCTCCTGGGCGCCGGGGCCCCCGAAGGCGGAATCCTCGTGCAGGAGCGCGACCGACTTCACGCCGCTGTCGGCGATGAAGTTGGTGGACGCTTCGGTGTTCTGGTAGTCCCAGGGGTGCACGTGGAAGAACCACGGCTCGTTGCCGAGGATCTCCTCGATCCCGTCGAAGTTGTCGATGCCGACGCCCGACACGGCTCCGCCGATCCAGCTCACGATCGGCTGGAAGGTCTTGAACGACTCGGCCAGCGCCAGCGTCACGCCGGAGCTGTAGCCGCCGGCGATGAACTGGACGTTGTCCTCGGTCATGAGCTTCTCGAAGGCCGCCACCGCGACCTTGTTGTTGGCCTGGGTGTCGGCGTAGATGATCTTGAGGGGCTGGCCGAGCACGCCGCCGGCGGCGTTGATCTCCTGGAGGGCCAGGTCGAAGCCCTCCTTCTGGGCCTGGCCGGTGCCGGCGGCGCCGCCGGTGAGCGGGCTGAGGATGCCGATGGTCACGGGCTGGGCGAGCGCCAGCGACGCGAGGACGGCGATGAGGACGAGTGCGATGCGCTTCATGGTGCCTCCTGGTTGCGGGAGCGGCCCGGATGGGGCCGCGGGCGAAGGGTGGAGAGCGGACGGGGTTCCTCTCGGGGTCATGGCGGGTCAGGTCATGGCGGGGCCCCCAAGGTCTCGGTCCAGCGCGACGTCGGCCAGGAGCCGGGCGAAGCGCTCGGGCGCCTCGATCTGCGGGGAGTGCCCGACGTCGTCCCAGGTGACGGCGCGGCAGCGCTCGGCGCCGTAGGCGTCGACCGTCGCCCGTGCCAGGTCGTCGCTCACGAGGGCGTCCCGGCCGCCCCGCAGCACTACCACGGGACCGCGGTAGGCGGCGACGAGGCCGGACAGCTCCATGCTCTCGAGGGCGTAGGCGTTCGGGACGATGGCCTCGGGCGGGATGCGTGCGGCCTCGCGGACGAGCTCGTCGAAGTAGGGGGGCGTACGGGTGGGCATCGCGGCCGGGAGAGCCCTGGCGATCATGGCCCGGCGTGCGGCCGCGTCGGGCGCTGCGGCCAGGGCCTCCGCGCCCCGAAGGCTCGCCTCGGGGGCGTGGAAGGGGCCGGGTGCCGGGGAGTCCAGCAGCAGGAGGCGCGCGACGCGCTCGGGCGCGAGGCCGGCGCACGCCTGCGCCACGGCGCCGCCCAGGCTGTGGCCCACCAGCGTCACGCGCTCCAGCGCGAGGGCCTGCAGGAACGCCGCCAGCGCCGCGCCGTAGGCGGGCATGGTGATGGGGTCCGCCAGCGAGCCGGAGGCGCCGAAGTTGGGCAGGTCGGGGGCGATGAGCTCGAGCCCGGCTGGCGGCGCCGCCAGCAGCTCCTGCCAGTAGCGGTGGCTCGCCAGGTTGCCGTGGACCAGCACCACCGGCGTGCCGTCCCCGACGCGCGCGTAGGCCAGCGTGGTGCCGGCCGCCGCGACCGTGCGCAGAGCGGTCGGCGCGCTCACGCCGCCGCCCCCTCGTCGCCGCGCACGCGCCCGAAGAAGGCGACGAGCTCGCGCGCCACCGCGTCCGGTCGCTCCAGGGGCGCGGCGTGGCCGGCGCGCGGCACGACCGCCAGGCTGCCGCGGCCGGCGGCGCGCAGCAGCTCGAGGCTGTAGCGCGCAGGGCTGAGGATGTCGTCCTCGCCCACCAGCGTCAGCAGCGGGCCCAGGTAGCTCCGCAGGGCGCCCGACGCGTCGCGCTCCTGCTCGCCGTAGGCGAGGGCGCCGTCGACGAGCGCCAGCACGGGTCGCGGGTCGGCCCTCGCCGCTTCGTCGCGCAGCCCCAGCAGCCAGGCCTCGTTGTCGTCCAGGAAGGTGTGCCCCCACACCCAGGGGGTGGCCACGTCGAAGCGCCCGCCGGTGCCCCCCAGCGCCAGGGCGGCGCGCCAGGAGCGCAGCACCGCGCGCATGAGGGCGTCGACGCGGCCGAAGCCGTCGAGGACGGCGAGCGAGCGGAGCAGCTCGGGGCGCCGGCCGGCCAGCTCGAGCGCCGCCAGGGCGCCGTTGGAGAGGCCGACCAGGTGCACCGGGCCGAGCTCGAGCGCGTCGAGCAGCGCCTCCAGGTCGCCCGCGTGCTGATCGACCGTGTAGGGGCCCCCCGGCTTGGAGGACTCGCCCTGGCCGCGGCCGTCGTAGCGCACCACCCGGTAGCCGGGGGCGAGGGCGCGCTCGAGCCCCTCCCAGGAGGCGGTGTTCATGAAGATGCCGTTGATCAGCACCACCGGCTCGCCCGCGGCGTTGCCACTCTGCACCACGCGCATGCGGATGCCGCTGCGGAGATCGAGGTCGTCGCTCACGCTCCAGGACGCTGCGTCAGCCACGGCTGCCGTTCCCTTCGGCGGGCGCCTGCTCGAAGGCGCTCCTGAGATCGTTCTTGAGGATCTTCCCTGCGCCGCTCTTGGGGAGCCGCTCGAGCACGCGCACGTGCTTGGGGACCTTGAAGCGTGCGAGGCGCCCCGCCAGGAACGCGCGCACCCCCTCGGCGTCGAGCTCGTGGCCTGCGCGCGGCACCACCGCCGCCAGCCCCACCTCGCCCCAGCGCGCGTCGCTCACGCCCAGCACGGCGCACTCCGACACGCCCGGATGGTCGTAGAGGACGTTCTCGATCTCGACCGGGAAGACGTTCTCGCCGCCGGAGATGAACATCTCCTTGCGGCGTCCGGCGATGGTGACGAAGCCTTCGGCGTCCATGGTCGCCAGGTCGCCGGTCCACAGCCAGCCCTCGCGGAGCACCTCGGCCGTCTCCCGGGGGCGCTCGAAGTAGCCGGCGAACACGTGCGGGCCGGCCAGGGTGAGCTCGCCCACCTCGTCGGGCCCGCACACGCTGCCGTCCTCGCGGCGCACCGCCGCGCGTGCGTGGAGGATGGGCTTGCCGACCGAGGCCGGGTGCTCCTCGGCCTCGTCGAGGGACATGGCGAAGCAGTTGACGCCGGCCTCGGTCAGGCCGTAGCCCTGCTTGAAGCGCACGCCGCGGTCGCGGAAGGCGCGTTGCACCGGTTCCGGGCACGGGGCGCCGCCGGAGATGGCCCAGCGCACCGCGCTCAGGTCGGCGGCGGCGAACGCCGGGTGATCGGCCACCATCTTGTACATGGTGGGTACCAGGAAGAGCAGGGTGGCGCCGGCTTCCTGTACCAGGCGCAGGTAGTCGCCCGGCTCGAAGGTGCGCTCGAGCGCGATCTTCGCCCCCATGTGGTAGAGCGGCACCGTGAAGGCGTTCAGTGCCGCGTGGAAGCAGGGGGTCGCCTGCACCACGCAGTCGTCCTCCCGGAGCCCCCACGAGACGATGGTGTTCACGGCGTTGTAGAAGCCCTGCCGGTAGGGTTGCATGGCGCCCTTGGGGAGGCCGGTGGTCCCGCCGGTGAAGAGGATCATCTGGATGTCCTCGGGGCCGAGTGCCGGCGGTTCGGGCGGGGGCAGGGCGCCCTCGAGCAGCCCCTCGTAGTCGTCGAGCGCCAGCGTGGGCGTTCCGAGGCTGCCGGCGATGTCCAGGTCGTCCGCGTCGGCGAGCATGAGGCCCGGCCGTACGTAGTCAGCGATGGAACGGGTCTCGGCCGGCGACAGCCGGTAGTTGAACGGGGTGTAGATGATGCCGGTCTTGGCCGTCGCGAGGACCAGATCGAGGTGGGCGATGTGGTTGAACGCCAGGATGCCGACCCGGTCGCCCTTCTGAAGGCCGCGGCGCACGAGCACGCCGGCCAGCCGCTCGGCGCGTTGGTTCATCTCCGCGTAGCTGTGCCACCGACCCTGCCAGTACACGGCGGGGCGGTCGGGCGTGAGCTCGGCGCGCCGCCGGGCGATGTCGAGGATGGGGTCGAGGATCATGGCGTGTCTCCTCGTGGGCCGGCGGCGTCGGCGGGGTCGGGGTGCGGCCGCCGCACCCCGCGCAGCCCGTCGCCCCCGAAGGGGCGGCCCGGCCCGGTCTCGCCCCAGCGAAGACAGATGGCGTTCCACACGTAGCCGACGCCGGCGGCGACGAGCACCACCAGGTCGCCGGGCTTCAGCAGCCCCTGCTCCTCGGCGAGCCGGAGGCTGAGGATCTGGTCGATCTGGCCCAGGTGGCCGTAGCGCTCGAGGTAGATCGAGCGTGACGGGTCGACGCCGAGGCGCTCCAGAAGGTCCCGGTGGGCGCTGCGCTTGACATGGAGCATGGCGAGGTAGGCGACGTCCTGCACGGTCGCGCTGGACTTCGCGACGGCGCGGCGCACCACCTCGACGAAGTTGTCGAGGCTCTTGGGCTCGAGCCGTTCCTTCATGCCGGCCGGGTCGGTGACCTGCAGCCGGTAGTCGCGCAGGCGCTCGGCCGTGAGAGGCGCCACCGTGCCGCCGACCGGGACCATCACGTCGAGCGAGAAGCTGCCGTCGGTCACGATGTGCGAGCCCAGCAGGGCGTGGCCGCGGCCGCGCTGCACCACGGCGGCGCCGGCCCCGGCGGCCAGGTTGTACATGAACCGCACGTTGGGGTCGTCGAAGGCGATGAGGTCGCCGTTGCGGTAGCCGCCGGCCACCAGCACCGTGTTCACCTCGGGGTCGGCCAGCAGCAGGTCCTTCGCCTGTTTGAGGCCGAGCACGCTGGTGCCGCACTTCTGCCCGATATCGTAGGCGTAGGCGCGGTTCGCGCCGATGTCGTAGGCGAGCTTGATGCCCGCGGTCCACACCGGGTACTCCTTGTACTCCTCGGTGATGGAGATGACGACGTCGACGTCGGTCGCGTCCACGCCGGCGCGGGCCAGCGCTTCCTCGGCGGCGAAGGCTCCCATGGCCGCCGGGTGCTCGCCCTCGCCGGGCGCCACCTTCTCCAGGATACCGAGCTTGTCGCGCACCACCCACTCCGGGAGGCCGCTGGCGGCGGCGATGTCGCGGGCGCCGATGCGCCCGGCCGGTACGTAGGCGGCCAGGCCGGTGACGCCGACCGTAGCCCGAGCGCGGCGGGCGTCGCTGCTCACGCCGGCTCCAGCCCGCGAGCGATCATCTCGAGCGCGCTCGTCATCGCCTCGGGGGGCGGCTCGCGCTGCTCCCAGATGGTGTAGCGCAGCCCCAGGAAGTGCGCGATGCCCATCAGCGCCCAGGCCTGGGTCTCGGCGTGGCCGGCGCGGACCTCGCCGGCGGCCTGGGCCCGCTCAAGGCCGCGGGCGTAGGCGTCGGCCAGGGTCTGGTAGTACTCGCGGTAGATGGTCTCGTCGACGAACTGCGACTCCATGACCACCCGGTAGAGGTCCTGGTGCGCGAGCGAGAAGCGCAGGAAGGCCTCCAGGCCCTTGCGCTCGATCTCGAGGCGCGCCTTCACCCCGCGCGTGGCGAGACTGAGCGCGCGGCGCAGCTCGCGGCCCATGTGCCGGACCAGCTCGCGGAGCGCGTCCTCCTTGCTGGGGAAGTACAGGTAGAAGGTGCCCTGCCCGACGCCGGCGCGGCGTGTGATGGAGGAGATGGACGCGCGGCTGAAGCCCTTCTCGGCGATCTCGGCCTCGGCGGCGTCGAGCAGGCGGCGCCGGGTGGCCTCACCGCGCGCGGTGGTGGGTCTGGGTAGGTCTGACACGACGCCCCTTCGGGAATCCCGGGTCGGGCGGGCGCGGGACGGAGTCGCAACGCTCGCCGGACCTGACGACTGATTCAGGTGTCAGAAGTCTACGGCCGCGGCCGAGGAAGCGTCAAGGGGTGAGAACGGTGAGCGGAAGCCGTGCGCCCCGCGCGAGGGGCACCGGGCTCGCGCCGCGTGCCGGCCGCCCGAGGTCGTGCGCGCGCAGCCCCGTCTCAGCTGCGCTTGCGCCGCCGGGACACGACCAGGATCACGCTCGCCACGATCATCCCGGTGCCCGCCAGATCGGCAAGTGCCAGGTGCTCGCCGGCGAGCAGCGTGCCCAGCAAGACCGCCACCACCGGGTTGGCGTAGGCGTAGGAGGTCGCGATCGAAGGCCGGACGCGGCGGTCCAGCAGGAACACGTAGGCGCTGAAGGCGACGAGCGAACCGAACACCACCAGGTAGGCCAGGGCGCCCACGCCGAGTGCGCTGGGCGCATGCGTCAGGCGCTCGCCCCGGACGGCCCCCAGCGCTAGGAGGACCGGGGACGCCGCTGCCAGCTGCACGGCACTGCCCATGCCGCCTGCGGCGTGCGGCAGGCGGCGGCTCAGCACCGACCCGATGGCCCACAGCAGGGGTCCCACGACCAGCAACGCGAAAGCGGCGGGGTGCGCTCCGAGCGCCGAGCTGCGGCTGAGGAGCGCGACGCCGCCCAGACCGAGCGCCATGCCCAGGAGCTCTTGCCTGCCGGCGCGCTCGCCGGCGAGCGCCAGGAACAGGCTCGACCACAGCGGCATCGTGGCCACCATCACGGCGGCCAGGCCCGACGGCGCGCCCAGCGCCTCCGCCGTGGTGACGTTGCCGAGTCCGCCGACGAGCAGCAACAACCCCACCACCGCTGATCCGCCCGCTTGCCGAAGCGTCGGCCACGGAGTTCGGCGGACCTTGAGGATCGCGAAGAGAAGGAGTGCGGCCGCGCCGCAGCGCATCGCCAGCATGAGGTCGGGAGGGAAGCTGGCGACCGCGATCTTGATCCCCAGGTAGGTCGATCCCCACACCAGGTAGAGGGTCGCCAGGGCGGCCACCAGCTGAGCGTCGACGCTCCGGAGCGCCGTGCTCGGCGAACCGAGCGTCAAGCGGTTCGACCGGCGCACCGCTCGCCCCCCGTCTCGTCCGGGTGACCACCGACGTGCTCCCGCCGCTTCGGCGCGCCGGCTCGGTGCGCCTCGGCGTGCGGCATCGACCGGGTACAACGGCGCACGGCCACGGAACGTGGCTCGACTCGTGACATGCACTCGTGTCTGTGGGCTTCGGTGAACTCGCCGGCGGTCGGTGCCATCGCTCGCTCCCTCCGGGCCGCTACACGCGCCCGCACCGGCACAGTCTAGAGGCCCCCACCTGACAACGTGCTGTCAGTTGGGGGAGGGAGTCGGGCGCCCGCGTCCGCCAGGGCGGCGCGTCGGCCGCGCAGCGTGGAGCCCAGGCAGGGTGGGCGACGGGCCTGCGCTGGGCCGAGAGGGCATCTCTCGAGGCCTGGCCGGCGTTGGGAGCGATCCGCCTCAGCCTTGCTGTCGGCTCTGGTTCAAGCAGAAGACGGCGCCGAAGGGATCGCTCACCACTGCCATGCGTCCGAAGGGGGTCTCGAACGGCGGCTGGACGACCGTTCCGCCGCCAGCGGCGCAGCCGTCGACCGCGGTCTCCAGGTCGGTGACCTCGAAGTAGGTCAGCCAGTGGGCAGGCACTCCGGCCTGCGTCGCCGGCGTCTGGGCGATACCGCCGATGTTCCGGCCGTCCTTGGAGAGAGTGTAGTAGGGGGTCTCGCCATCCTCGAACGGTTGCGCCTCGGCGCCCAGGAGTTCGGCGTAGAAGGCGCGGGCCCGTTCTGCGTCGTGCGTGTGGAGGTCGCGCCATGCCGTCGCCCCGTGGACCTCCTCGATACCCGTTCCCAGGTGGCCGGTTCCCTGCCAGAGACCGAAGGCGGCTCCTACGGGGTCGACGATGACGGCCATCCAACCCATCGCCGGCACTTCCATCGGCGGCATCATCACGGTTCCGCCGAGTGCCACGGCGTGCGCACTCATGCCGTGGACGTCATCGGCGGCGAAGTACACTGTCCAGGCCGACGGCATGCCCGCGCCGTCGGGCATCTGGCCGATGCCGGCCGCCGGTCGGCCCTCGACGCGGGCCATGTGGTAGAAGCCGTACTCGGGCCCGCTGGCATCGTACTCCCAGGCCAGGAGACCGGCGTAGAAGCGTGCTGCGCTCTCGACGTCGGGGCTCATGAGGTCGTGCCAGCAGGGCGTGCCGGGGGCGGGTCTGCCATCGCGAGCGGTCATGCGGTCCTCCTTGGCCTCCTCGGATCGCACGGTGACGTCGACCTTGGTAATCGGGGAAGGGGGTGCGTCGATGGAGAGCTGGGCTCTCGGCGCGCCGACAGGGTCGCCGGGACCGCCATGCTAGGGCAACGAGGCCCCTTCCGCAGTGGCGGATGAGCGCTGGGCATCCTACGAGGGGTTCCGAGGGGGCTCGGCGGTCGCTGCCTTCTGCGCCAACGGCCGCGTGGCCCCTACGTGGTCGCGGCCGCCCACGGGGTGCAGGCGGCCGCGACGATCTGGTCCGTTCGGCTCAACGACTGAACTCGAACGGGTCGACGGGGACGGACTGTCCGTCCACGCCGATCCAGACGTAGTGGTGGTCGACCGAGGCACATCGGTCACCTCGTTCCGGGCTTTCGGGCCCGGGTCACCGTAGCGGCCCCGCCCTGACCGGATCCTTACGTCCTGTTGTACCCGGTGCGCGTTCGGCAGCTTCGGCCCGCCACCATCTCCAGCGACCGGTCCACCGTCACGCGTCCGGCTCGACCTCTGCCACGGAGGACTCGAAGGCCCGCGCGACGTCGCGTGGCAGCTGCGTCCCGGCGAGCCGTCGGATCTCCTCGAGCGCAGCGTCGCGCCCGAGCGCCCGTCGATAGACGCGGTCGGTCGTCATGGCGTCGAAGGTGTCGGCCACGGCGACGATGCTGGCTTCCACGAGCACCTCGTCGCCGCACAGGCCGTAGGGATACCCGCTTCCGTCGTTCCGTTCGCGATGCTGCTCCACGATGGGAGCGGCGTGCCGCAAACTGGTGGGCTCGAGAAGCTCGCGTCCGAAGATCGGGTGCCGTTTGACGAGCGCCCACTCCTCGGCCGTGAGCGGGCCGGGCTTCTGGAGGACGGCCGCGGGGACCCGGATCTTGCCGAGATCGTAGAGGTAGGCGCCGTGGCCCAGTGCCCGCAAGCGCGCCGCACCGAGCCCGAGCACCTGGCCGGTGGCATAGGCGAGCCGTTGCAGGCGCCGGCAGTGATGCGCCGTGTAGCCGTCGGCGACCTCGACCTGCTCCGCGAGGCGCATCAGGTCGCGCAAGCTGCCGCTGATCTGGTGGAAGGTCGGGCTGGACGTGAAGTAGAGGAAGTGCAGGTGTTCGACGACGGTCAGGATGATGGGTTCGCGCAGGTCCTCGGCGCTCAGGCAGTCGCCCTGCCGGAAGGTCGTGGAACCCCCCGGCGACGTCCAGCTGGCGGCACCTGACAGGATGTAGTAGGTCTCCGCCGACGGTTGCCCGTCTTCGGCCGGTACGAGCGTCAGGTGTTCGCCGCGCACGATCTCGGTGCCGCGTCCGTTCGCCAGCAGGCGTGCGGTTCCCGCCTTGGATCGTGCGCTCTCGATCGCGTCGCCTGCCGGGAGCCAACGCAACCCGGTCGGAAGATCGACGCCTCGGTCCTGCGTCGGCACCGTTCCTGCCGTCCTCGCTCCCCCAAGGGTCCCCACGAGGCGCCCACGGTAGGGAGCGGGCTGTCACCGCGTCCTTACAGCGGGGCGCCTGGAGGGTCGGGGGAATGCTAGGGAACGAGCAACGCTACGACCACCAGCACCGCCGCCACCGCCAGCGCTTTGCGCTGAACGCGGCTCGCCTGCGCCCGGACGGCCGCGAGCTCTTCGGCGTCACCGATGGTCTCCGCCTGCGCGCCGAGCTTCCGCTGGTTGCGGGCGGCGAGCGCCACGCAGGTGTGGTCGCGCCACTGGAAGTAACCGATGGCGGCCGGGTAGAGGAGCACGACCAGCGCCAGGCGCCACCAGCGACCGGCGCCAAAGACCAGCAGCGCCACGAAGGCGGCCGCGCCCAGAACGAACGCGACGATCCCGAAGCCGAGCCGCCGGCGGCGCTCGGCCCGGCTGATGTTGGCGATGCAGGCGGTCCCGGTTTCTGTCGCGTCCACGATGCCGCCAGTGTAGGGGCGGGGTTCGCGGGAGACCGCGGACGAGGCTACACAGGTCGCCCCGCGTTGCCCTTCCCGACGGGCAGACAGAGCGTGTCCGACGAAGTGGCCGGCCGCCGAGCCCCAACGGGCCGGCAGCCGGCGAACGAACCTCGACGGAGCGGAGGACGCTCCGGACACGAGCGGACGTCAGTACTTCGAGGGGTCGACCTTCCCGACATTCTGCAGCACGGCGTCGACGAAGGAGGCGTCGATGGTCTGCTTGTAGGTGGGGATGGTGTCGATCTCGCCGAAGTCCTTGAGCTTCTGCGCGGTGTACTGGTACGACTTCTGGGTCGGCAGCCCCTCGTTCAGCGGCCAGATCTGCCCGTCGATCATCAGGTTGTAGGCGTACTCGATGGCGGCCGGATCCTCACCGCTGGCCTTGGCGCCGTCGGCGATGACCTTGGCCTTGTTGGCCGGGTCGTACATCCAGCGGCTGGCGAGCACCAGGGCACGCAGGAAGCGCTTCACCTCGGCCGGATGGCTGTCGGCGTAGGCGTCGTTGGCGGCCAGCGCGCCGTACCACCAGTCGGGGATGGCCTTGTACTCGTAGGCCAGCGTCGTGACGCCGGGGTCCTTCTGCAGGACGACGTAGGCGCCGTCGGCGTGGAAGACGGCGGCCGAGATCCGGTGGCTGACCATGGCCGGCACGAAGCCGGAGCGCTGCATATGGATCATGTGGACGCTGTCGAGCGACACGCCGGCAGGATCGAGGCAGGCCTGGAGCAGCGTCTGGGCGAAACCGCCGGTGTCGGTGACGCCCACGTTCTTGCCGACCAGGTCCTTGGCGGTCTTGACGCCGTCACCGCCGATGCAGACGGTGTCGAGCTTGAGGCCGTAGGACCAGATGACGTGGGCCGCCTTGCCGTGGGAGGCCGCGATGATGGGGTCGGTGGCGGAGGTGAAGGAGAACTTGGTGGAGCCGGCCACGGTGCTCAGGAAGGCCGGGACGCCGCTCGTCTCGGGGACCAGCTTGACGTGCAGGTGCTCCTTGGCGAAGAACCCTTCGGCCTGGGCGATGAAGGGCACGAGGAACACGGCCTTGGGTGGCGACACCGCCACGGTCGCTCCGATCGTCCCCCAGGGGGTAGCGTCGGTCACGTTCGCCCAGTCGCTCGAGGACTGCGCGCTCGCGGATCCGGCCAGCAGGGCCACGACCACGAACCCGGCCGCGACCCACGCGCCCAGCGACTTGCTCTTGAACCATCCTTCGTTCGACCTGCTCATCTGCTGCCTCCCTTGACGTGCTCGGGAACGGACGCATTCCGCCCCGGTGACACCGAAAGACTGGGACCCTGCGGCGGGAGCGGCGCTCACCGGCCCGAGTCCTTGCTGAACCACGGCGCGAGGCGCTTCCTGAGCTCCTCGATGACCGTCCGGAAGAAGACCCCCAGGATCATCACGGTGAGCAGGACTGCCAGCATGTCCGCCGTCTTGTAGGCGTTGGCCGAGAAGGCGAGGATCTGCCCCATGCCCGACAGCGCCGTGTAGATCTCGGAGATGAACATCCCCACCAGGCCCATGGCCACGCCCTGGCTGAGGCCCGTGACGATGTAGGGAACGACGCTGGGGATGATGACGTGGCGCCACATCGCCATCTCGTTGGCGCGGAACGAACGCGCGACCTCGATCAGCGAGGCGTCCACGCTTCGCACGCCGTTGTACACGGCGATGGTGACGGGGAAGAGGACGAACATGGAGATGATGATGAGCTGCGCTTGCACGCCGAACCCGAACCACAGCGAGATGAGCGGGATCAGGGCGACCAGCGGGGTGGAGTAGATGGCGTAGACGTACATCCCCACCGCCGCCTCGAACACGGCGAAGCGGCCCATGGCGACGCCGAGGGTGATGCCGATGACGCTTCCGATCACCAGCCCGCCGAGGAACATCGACACGCTGTAGAGGATGGCGCCGGCCAGCGGTCCCGAGACGAGCAGCTCGAAGAGGTGCGCGATGACGGTGGTGAACGGCGTGAAGATGATCTCCAGGGTGTTGGCGCCGTAGATCTGCCACGCGCCCAGCACCACCACGAACGACAGTGCCCGGATGAGGAGGAAGCGGTTGCGGCTGCGGCGCTCGGCCTGCCGCCTGCGCTGCTTGACGCGCTCGCGCAGTGCGCCGCGGGCGTCGGGATGCCGTTCCTGCACGTCCATCACGCCTCCCGCCCGCTGCCCTTGAGCATGTCCTGCCAGATGGTCTCGCGCAGCGGCTCGTAGGCGGGGTGCTTGCGGACCGTGTCGACGGTGCGGGGGCGGTCGATGGGCACGTCGAACACGTGATAGACCTCACCGGGCTTGGTCTTCATGACCACGATGCGGTCGGCGAGGGTGATGGCCTCGTCGATGCTGTGGGTCACGAAGACCACGGTCTGGCGGAAGCGTTCCCAGATCGACAAGAGCTCGCCCTGGAGCAGCTCGCGCGTGTAGGCGTCGACCGAGGCGAAGGGCTCGTCCATCAGCAGGAGCTCGGGCCCGAGCGCGAGGGCGCGGGCGATGCCGACGCGCTGCCGCATGCCGCCCGACAGGTTGTCGGGGAAAGCGGTCTCGAAGCCTTTCAAACCGACGAGCTCGACCGCCCACTGCACCTTCTCCGCGATCTGCGTCTTGGGGACGTTGGCGAGCACCAGCGGGAAGGCCACGTTCTGGCTGACGGTCTTCCAGGGGAAGAGCCCGAACTGCTGGAAGACCACGGCCGCCTGTCTGGGAGGGCCGGTGATGACCTCGTCGTCGAGGCGCACGCTACCTTCGTCGGGGCGGATGAGCCCGTCGAGGATCCTCAACAGCGTCGTCTTGCCGCAACCGCTCGGTCCGAGCAGGCACAGGAACTCGTGCTGGTGGATCTCGAGGCTGACGTTGTGCAGCACCTCGAGATCGCCGTACCATTTCGAGATGTTGGTCGCGGTCGCCTTCGCCTGCCGCGGCTCGGTGGAGACGGTCATGGTCGAACGCATGGCCGGGCGCGGCCCGTGCTGCATGCGTAGCTGGTAGGTACGAGGAACCCGTGGATGAGCCACCTCCCGGCGCATCGGCACCCACGGCCGCAACGTTGGCGGCGCACGTGCGCGTGCTAGGCGAAGAGATTGTCGATTCGGCAATTCTAGGTGGTGATCGGTCAATTGTCAATTTTCAATTTTCTGTTATAGACTCCTGAGCATGGGGAAGCCGACGATCGGCAGATTGCACGCTCCAGAACGGGACGTCCTGTCCCGCCAGGCCTACGACGCGCTGCGCGAGGGGATCCTGGCGCGCACCCTCCCGGCCGGCAGCAAGCTGGTCATGCGGGACCTGGTCGAGCAGCTCGAGCTCTCGCCGACGCCGATCAACCAGGCGCTGGCGGCGCTGGAGCGCGAGGGCCTGGTGGAATCCAGGCCGCATCGCGGCTACTACGTCATCACGCTGGAGCCCCCCGACATCGTCGACATCTACACCCTGCGCGAGGTCCTCGAGGGGCTGGCGATGCGGCTCGCCGTCGAGGCGCGCCCGAAGGTGCTGGAGAGCGCGCTGCGCGGGCTCCACGAAGAGCAGGTCGAGTGCTGCAACGACGGCGACCTGGCGCGCTACGCCGACCTCGACGTCGCCTTCCACCGCACGGTGTGGGAGGCGTCGGGGAACGACCGGCTGTTGAAGATGTCCGAGATGTTGATGGGGCAGGTCCGCCTGCTGATCGGCACCTCCGCCGAGGTCGAGGGGCGGCTGCCCTCTTCGATGGCGGAGCACGAACGCATGTTGGCGCACGTCGCGCGGAGCGAAGCGAGGTCGGCGGAGGCCGCCATGCGCGAGCACGTGCGCAATGCCGGTGCGGCCCTGCTGTCGCACCTCGGCTCCGAGCTCGAGCTTCCCGTGACCCAAGGCAAGGCGGAGGTACCCTCGTGAACACGTCGCAGCGCACGCAACAGCGTCTTCGCCCGTCGTGCCCCCCGGCGCGCTGGAACGCGGGCCCGCGATGACGGGCGCCGCGAGCCCGCGGCGCGTCGTCGTCTGCGGCGCGCGCTTCGATCCGCTCGACATCGAGGAGGGCGTGCTGTCTCCGCTCGGCGTCGAGGTCGTGCGGGCCTCCGGGGACGACGAGGCCGCGCTCATCGACAGTTGCCGGGGTGCCGCGGCCGTGCTGGCGGGGTCGGCGCCCCGCTTCAGCCGCGCGGTGCTGGCCGAGATGCGCGGCGTGCAGGCGCTGGTGCGCTACGGCATCGGGGTGGACCGCATCGACGTCGAGGCCGCCGCCGAGCTGGGCGTGCCGGTGTGCAACGTGCTGGACTACTGCACCGACGAAGTGGCGCTGCACGCCGTGACGATGATCCTGGCGCTGACGCGCAAGATCGAGACGGCGGCCGGACACGTTCGCGCGGGCGGCTGGGGGGTGGCCGAGGTGCGGCCCATCGCCGCGCCCGAGGCGACCACGGTGGCGGTCCTGGGCCTGGGGCGCATCGGCCGCCGCGCCGCAGCGTTCCTGAAGGGGCTGGGATTCCGGCTCACCGGCTTCGACCCGTTCGTGACCTCCGACCCCACCGGCGGCGCGCTCGAGCTGCGGCCGACGTTGGAGGCCGCACTGCGCGACGCGCAGGTGGTCACGCTCCACCTGCCGCTGAGCGACGCCACGCGTCATCTGCTCGGCGAGCGCGAGCTGGCGCTCCTGCCGGACGGAGCGTTCGTCGTGAACGTCAGTCGCGGTGGCCTCATCGACGAGCCTGCGCTGCTGCGCGCCCTCGACGACGGCCGGCTGGCGGGCGCCGGGCTGGACGTGGCCGAGGGGGAACCGCCGTCGGGCGACGACCCGCTGCGAGGGCACCCTTCGGTCCTGTTGACGCCCCACATGGCCTGGTACTCGGAGCAGGCGCAGGCGCGCATGCGCCTGCTCGCCGCCGAAGAGGTCGCGCGCTGCCTGCGCGGCGAAGCGCCGCTCAACCCGGTTCCCGGCGCGGTCGGGGGTGCGGCATGAGCGATGACGCGCGGCCCTCGAACCACCTCTGCCGGCCCGAGAGCGGTCAGATCGAAGGCATCGTCTTCTACAGCTCGCGCAGCCGGTCGTGGGTGGCGACGACCGTTCCGCCCGGCGGGCCCGCCCGCCAGCAACGGGTGAACGTGCGTTACTGCCCGTGGTGCGGGCGCGATCTCGCCGGCGTGGCGCCGGACCCCGACGCGACATTGCTGGAGTGACCCTGCTGGAGTGACCCTGCTGGGGTGACCCTGCTGGCGTGAGCGCCCCGGTGCGCCCGCCGGCCTGACCCGGCTGGCGTGATGCCGCCGGCTCGGCCGTGCCGTGGTGTGGCCGGCGGGGTGGCTCGGGCCTCATAATTTTCGACACAAAATTGAAAATTGACATCGTTGCGGGCCGACGCCTAGAATGGCGCCATCGCAACCAAGCGACCGGGCGCCATGGGCGTCTGGACCATGTGGGGCCCCCGGGCGCCCGCAAGGGAGGTGGTTCGCCATCCACAAGTTCCTGGTCCACAACGAAGGCGACGACGTCGGGGTCGCCACCGAGGACATCGTTTCCGGCGACGCGATCGTCGGGATCTTCATGGACACCGGCGGTGAGGTCGCGCTCACGGCACGCGGCGCGGTGCCGCTCAGCCACAAGATCGCCGTCCGCGCGCTCGCGCGCGGCGACGAGGTCACCGAGTACGGCACCCGCGTCGGCGTCGCCACGAGCGACATCGAGGTCGGCGACTACGTCCACACCCACAACATCCGCTCGGCGCGCTGGTAGGAGAGGGAACACCATGGCAACGGCACTCACCGGCTACAGGCGGGCCAACGGCCGGGTCGGCATCCGCAACCACGTGGTCGTCATCCCGGTCGACGACATCTCCAACGCAGCCGCCGAGGGCGTAGGACGCCTCGTTCCCGAGGCCCTGGCGATCCCGCACCCCTACGGCCGGCTACAGTTCGGTGAGGATCTGGAGCTCCACTTCCGCACCTTGATCGGCACCGGCTCCAACCCCAACGTGGCCGCGGCCATCGTCATCGGCATCGAGCCGAACTGGACCGAGCGTGTCGTCGAAGGCATCCGCGCCCAGGGAACGCCGGTGGAGGGCTTCTCCATCGAGCGCCACGGCGACCTCGAGACCATCAAGGTCGCGGCGCGCGCCGCCCAGCGCTTCGTGCAGGAGGCCGGCGAGATCCCCCGCGAGCCGATCTCGCTGGGCGAGATCACGCTGAGCATCAAGTGCGGCGAGAGCGATACCACCACCGGCCTGGCGTCGTGCCCGACGGTGGCACAGGTCGTCGACGAGGTGGTCGAGGCCGGCGGGACCGTGCTCTTCGGCGAGACCTCGGAGCTCACCGGGGGCGAGCACCTCATCGCCGAGCGCTGCGTCGACGACGACGTGCGGCGCCGCTTCCAGCAGACCTACGACGCCTACATCCGCATGATCGAGGAGCAGGACGCCGACCTGATGGGCTCGCAGCCCACCCAGGGCAACATCCGCGGAGGCTTGAGCACCATCGAGGAGAAGGCGCTCGGCAACATCGAGAAGACGGGCACCAAGCCGGTGGTCGACGTGCTGGAGCCGGCCGTGGCGCCGAGCCGCAAGGGTCTGAACTTCATGGACACCTCCTCGGCCGCGGCCGAGTGCATCACCCTCATGGCCGCTGCGGGCGCCGTGATCCACCTGTTCCCGACCGGTCAGGGCAACATCGTCGGCCACCCCATCGAGCCGGTCATCAAGCTGACGGGCAACCCGCTCACGGCCGGAACCATGACCGAGCACATCGACCTCGACGTCAGCGGGCTGCTCCGCCGCGAGATCGACGTGGCCGGCGCGGGCGAGCAGCTCATGACGGTGGTGGAGCGCACCGTCCGCGGCCGCCGCACCTGCGCCGAGGCCCTCGGGCACCGCGAGTTCGTGCTCACCAAGCTGTACCGGAGCGCGTGAGCGTGCCGGTTGCGCCGACCGCCCACGCCGGGGAGCCGCGATGAGCGGTCCCGTGCGCGTCGCCGCGGTGGGGCTGGGGCGCTGGGCCAACGTGCTGGCGGACGCCTACGTTCGCAGTGGCGAGGTCGAGCTGGTGAGCTGTTTCAGCCGCTCCTCGGGCAAGCGGGACGCCTTCGGCGAGCGCTACGGCTGCGCCCAGGACGCCAGCCTCGAGGGGCTGCTGGCGCGCGACGACGTCGACGGCGTCATCGTGACGGTGCCCAACGACCAGCATGCCGCCGTCATCGAGCAGGCGGCCGCCGCCGGCAAGCACGCCTTCGTGGAGAAGCCCATCGCCGTCACGCTGACCGACGCGCGTCGTATCGAGCGCGCGGTGGCCGATGCCGGCGTGGTGTTCACCTGCGGGCACTCCGCGCGGCGTCTGGGCGGTCTGCGCAAGATCAGGGCGATGATGACCTCGGGCGAGATCGGCGAGGTGTCGGTCATCGAGGCGGTGTTCGCCAACGAGCGCGGACTGCAGATCGAACCGGGCAACTGGCGTGGCGATCCCGAGAAGGCCCCGGGGGGGCCGCTGACGCAGCTGGGCATCCACCAGATCGACAACCTGCAGTACCTGCTGGGCCCGGTCAAGCGCGTCGCCGCCTTCGGCAAGCCCATGTACACGCGCGTCGAGAACGACACGGTCAACGTCACGGTGCTCGAGTTCGAGAGCGGCCCCATGGCCTACCTCGGCACCAACTGGGCCTGCCCCGGCGTCTTCTCCATCAACGTCTACGGGACCACGGCCGACCTCTTCTACCAGCTCGACTTCAGTTGGTGGAGCAACTCCGACGTGACCGACGCGCACTCGAGCCTCACCAAGCGGGCCTTCGCGCGGGCCACCGACGACCCCGACGACTTCGAGCTGCGCGACGCCGCGGTCGAGATCCCGGTCGTCGATCACCTGCGCGACGAGGTCGAGGAGTTCGCCCGGGCGGTGCGCGGCGAGACCGCCACCGAGGTCGACGCTCAGGTGGCGACCCGCAACGTGGCCGTGATGCTGGCCGCCGTGCGCTCGAGTCGCGAGGGCAGGATCGTCGACGTTGACGAGCTTCTCGGCTAGGAAGGAGCGCCGGCCGTGATCGCCGCAGCGGTAACCGGTCTGCTGGCGCTGTTCACGCCGCAGTCGATCCTCTTCATGGTCGTCGGGGTGGTCTACGGGCTGGTCATCGGCGTCCTCCCCGGCCTGGGCGGGATCGTCGCCATGGCGCTCGTCCTGCCCTTCACATTCGGGTTCCAGCCGGCCGCCGCGCTGGCCCTCCTCCTCGGAGCCCACGCCGCCACCGTCTGGGGCGGCTCCATCACCGGCATCCTGTTCAACGTGCCGGGCGCCGCCAAGACCATCACCAGCGTCTTCGACGGCTACCCCATGACGCAGCGGGGTGAAGGGGCGCGGGCGCTGGGAGCCTCGGCCATGGCCGCGCTCCTCGGGGGCATCATCGGTGCGGTGTTCCTGGTCGCCACCATCCCCGTCGTCCGGCCGCTGATGCTGGCGCTCGGTCCGAGCGAGTACTTCATGATGGCGCTCTGGGGCCTCACCATCATCGCGACCTTCAGCGAAGGCTCGGTGCTCAAGGGGCTCATCGCCGCCGGCCTGGGCATCCTGGTCGCCTTCATCGGTATGGACCCCATCACCGGCACCGCCCGCTACACCTTCGGAAGCCTCTTCCTCCTCGACGGCATCTCGTTCCCGGTCGCGATGATCGGGCTGTTCGCGGTGTCGCAGATGCTCAAGCTCTTCGTCAAGGGCGGGTCGGTGGTGGAGGCGCAGGCCGACGCCGAGTCGAGCACGGTGTGGGACGGTGTCCAGGACACCTTCCGCCACTGGTGGCTGGTGTTGCGCTCCAGCGTGCTCGGGCTCTGGATCGGCGTGCTGCCGGGAGTGGGCGCCAGCGTAGGCGGCATCGCCGCCTACGCGCAGGCCGCGCAGACCTCGAAGCATCCCGAGCGCTTCGGCCACGGTGCGGTCGAGGGGGTCATCGGCCCCGACGCCACGCTCGCCGCCACCGAAGGCGGCGGGCTGCTCCCCACCCTGGCCTTCGGCATCCCCGGCGGCGAGAGCATGGCGATTCTGCTGGCCGCGTTCATCAATATGGGCATCACGCCGGGCCGGCAGATGCTGACCACCAACCTGAGCCTGGTCTTCACCATGGTGTGGATCATCGTGATCTCCAACATCCTGACCACCGTGATCGGCTTGCTCAGCTCCAAGACGCTGGCGCGCTCGGCGAAGCTGCCGGCCCGGTACCTGGTGCCCACGGTGCTGGCGGTGTGCTTCATGGGAGCCTACGCCACCCACGGGCGCATCGGCGACGTGGTGGTGGCCGCCATCTTCGGCGTCGTCGGCTACGCGATGGACAAGTACAACTTCTCGCGTGCCGACTTCGTGATCGGCATGGTGCTGGCCACCATGATCGAGCGCGACCTGCACATCTCGTTGACGCTCTACGGCAACACCTTCATCTTCACGCGTCCGGTCACGCTGGCCATGTTCCTGTTCATCCTGTTCACGACCGCACTGCCGATCGTTCGCCGGAGCCTGGCGCGCCGCAGGGCGGCCGCGGAAGCGAGGGACTCATGAGCCGTCGCACCCAGGAGAACATCCTCGCCGTCGTGCTCGTCGGCATCCTCGTCGCCGTCATCATCGTCAGCATGGGTTACGGACCGCGCTCGCGGCTGGTGCCCGTGCCGGTGGCGGTGTTCTCGCTGGTGCTGGTGATCGCCCAGCTGGTGGTGCAGAACACCAGCTCCCCGGACGACCTGCACGTCGACGTGCTCGAAGTGTTGACGCGCCGCAGCGCGCGCGAAGGCCTGCAGGACAAGGCGCGGGCGTCGCGGACGAGCACCGCGACGGCCCATCCACCCGGCACACGGGCGCGTCGAGAGGTGATCGCCTTCGTGCTGCTGGCGGTCCTGCTGGGCCTGGTGCTGCTGCTCGGCCCCATCGTCGGCATCTTCCTGTTCGTGCTCGGTTACGCGGCCACCATCGGCCGCCTGCGCTGGTACAGCGCACTGGGTCTTTCCTTCGGCGTGAGCGGGGTCCTGTACCTGCTCTTCGTCGTGCTGCTGAACACCCAGATGTATCACGGCATTCTGCCGGGACCGCTCTGAGCGGTCGGGAGGGAGCGGAGGCGAAGGAACGACGAACGACGACCTGACGCCGGACACGACCTGAAGATGGAGGCAACCGTGGGACAGAAGGCACGCACCAAGATCCTGGTAGGAATCATCGCCACCTTCGCGCTCGTCGCTGGAGTGGCGGCGGCCCAGAGCGGCTCGGACTACTACAAGGGCAAGACGGTCACCCTGATCCTGCCCAACAGCCCGAGCGGCCAGATGACGCAATATGCCCGCATGATCGCTCCCTACATCGCCAAGCACCTCGGCGCGTCCGACGTGCGCGTCAAGAACATGCAGGGCGCGGGTGGCGTGGTGGGTGCCAACTACCTCTGGCACGCCAAGCCCGACGGCATGACGATCGCCTTCACGAGCGTGCCGGCGCTGGTGCTGGCACAGCTCTCCGGCAGCCAGGGAGTCGAGTTCGACGCCACCAAGTTCGTCTACCTCGGACGCGCCGCCACCGAGGCGCGTGTGCTGGTGGTGGGCGGGAAGTCGAAGATCCAGTCCATCCAGGACGTCGAGAACCTCGGCCGCCCGTTCGTCTTCCCGACCCAGGGCACCGACGAGGACTTCTACACCATGGCGGTGCTGGCCTACGCCCTGAACTTCGAGCTCAAGGCCGTCACCGGTTACCAGGGCAACGCCGACACCACCCTGGCCGTCATCAAGGGTGAGGGCGACGGGCACATCACGGCCTGGCACTCCTCGCTGTCGGGGATCCAGTCCGGCGATCTGCGCCCGATCCTGACGATCGGCGACGCGCGCGAGGCGGGCTACCCCGACGTGCCCACGGCCCTCGAGGTGACGCAAGGCCAGGGCAAGGAGCTCGTCCAGGCGATCGTCAACATGATCACCATGCACCGCAGCTTCTTCGGACCTCCCGGCATGCCCGAGGCCGCCGTGAGCGCCATGCGCTCGGCGGTGTGGGCCGCGCTGCACGATCCCGGCCTGCTGGCCGACGCCAAGAAGCAGGGGCTCATCATCGTGCCGATGCAGGGCGCCGAAGAACAACCGAAGGTCGTACAGATCGCCGCGGCCGGCCAGAAGATCGTGCCGGTCCTCAAGCAGGCGGTCGCCAAGATCCAGTAGGTAGGGACGACGATGGGATTCGAACTCCTCGGTCAACACGATCTCGGCGGCAAGGGCAGCACCATGCAGCTCATGTCGCACGGCCAGCACCTCTACGTCGGCAACATGGAACCCGGTGTCGGGACCGCGGTCTTGGACGTGTCCGAGCCGCGCGCCCCCGTCCTCGCGGGCTTCCTGCCCGGCTACGCCAACACCATGTCGCCCAAGGTGCAGGTCGATCACGACCTGCTCTTCGTCAACTACGAATGGCGCGCCGGGGAACGGGCCGAGCGTACCGGCTTCGGGATCTTCGACCTCAGCGATCCCGCGAGCCCCCGCGAGGTGTCGTTCTACGACACCGGCGGCCGGGGCGTGCACCGCATGTGGATCGACGGATCGGAGCCCACCGTCTACCTGTCGGCCGTCGCCCCCGGCTTTCGCGATCGCATGCTGTTGATCGTGGACGTCTCGGACCCGGCGCGCCCCCGCGAGACCGGCCGCTGGTGGATGCCGGGGCAGTGGGAGGCCGGTGGCGAGGTGCCCGCCTGGCCCGACACCATCAACCCCAAGCTCCATCATGCCATCGCCCACGGGGAGCGCGCCTACGCCGGCGTCTGGGACGGGGGCCTGCGCATCCTCGACATCCACGACCCGAGCCGGCCGACGGTGGTCGGCTCGGCGGCGTGGGCGCCCGAGCGCGGAGGCCATACCCACACCGCCATGCCCCTGCCCGGGCGCGAGCTGTTGATCGTGACCGACGAGGCCAAGGCCACGCCGGAGACCGACCCGACCCCGCGCCTGGTGCGGGTGTTCGACATCCGGGACGAGAGCCGACCCGAGGAGCTCTCGACGTTCCCGGAGCCCGAGGGACCCGTGCGCACGCACGGGCCCCGCTTCGGGCCGCACAACCTGCACGAGAACCGCCCCGGCGCGTTCTCGAGCGAGACGCTGATCTTCGTGACCTACTTCAGCGCCGGCCTGCGGGCGTACGACTGCTCCGCGCCCCGCGCACCGGTCGAGGTGGCCTGCCACGTCCCGGCCTCGAAGGGGGAGGTCCACCCGCAGACCAACGACGTGTTCGTCCAGGCGGACGGCCTGGTGTTCACCAGCGACCGGGGGGGCGCAGGCATCGAGATCCTGCGGTACGACGGATGAGGGTGCACCGCCCCGAAGGAGGCTTGCCGTGAACGACGACGTGATCCGGCTCGAGACCGACGTAGCCGTGGTCGGCGGCGGCGTCGCCGGCTGTATGGCGGCGATTCCGGCGCTGGAGGCCGGGCTGGAGGTCGTGATCTGTGACAAGGGCAAACTGCTCGAACGCAGTGGCTCGGTCGGCGGCGGCGTCGACCACTATCTGACGATCATGGAGACGGGGCCCGAGTGGGACACGCCCGAGTTCCTGCTCAAGCACATCCCCGACCTGACCGACGGCATCGTCGACATGGAGGTGACCGACCGGGTCGTGCGCGAGATGCCGCGCGTGCTGCGCAAGCTCGAGGCGCTGGGCGTCGACTTCAAGGACCCGCGTACCGGAACCTACGACCGCCATCGCTCGTTCGGGCTCCCGGGCGCCTACCACATCAACTTCGACGGCACCCGCTTCAAGCACCACATCGGGCAGCGTGTACGGCGCGGCAAGGCCACCGTGCTGGCCCGCACCATGGGCGTCCAGGTGCTGGTGGAGGACGGCCGCGCCTACGGCGTGCTGGCCTTCGACATCCGCTCCGGCGCCTGGTACTACGTGCGCGCGCGCGCGGTGGTGCTGTCCACCGGCGACGTCAACCGTCTTTCGATGAACGCCTCCGGCCTGGCCTTCGACAGCTGGCACTGCCCCTACAACACCGGCGACGCCCAGGCGATGGGCTACCGCGCCGGCGCCACCCTGGCCAACATGGAGTTCACCGAGACGACGCTGACGCCCAAAGGGTTCTCGACCCAGGGGCTCAACGCACTCGTGAGCCTGGGCGCGTACTTCCTCAACCGTCAGGGCGAGCGTTTCATGTTCCGCTACGACCCCAAGGGGGAGAACGCGCGGCGCGCCGTGCTGGCCGACGGCGTCATCAAGGAGTACCTGGAGGGCAACGGGCCCATCTACCTCGACTGCCGCCACCTCCCCGCCGACGTGCTCGACCACATGGAGGAGACGCTGCAGATCGACCGCCACACGCTCCCCGCCTTCTACCGGCAGAAGGGCATCGACTTCCGCACCGACCCCGTCGAGGTGTCGATCTCGGAGCTCAGCATCCGCCGCAGCGGGCTCTACTTCCGCGGCAGCGGCATCGCCGTCGACGCCAACGCCGAGTCGTCGGTACGCGGCCTGTTCTCGGCCGGCGACAGCGCGACGGTCAGCGGCGGCATCGCGGGAGCGGCGACGCTGGGTCACATCGCGGGCGAGAGCATCGTGCAGTACGTCAACGAGGGGCGCACGCTGCCCGATGTCGACCCCGGAGAGCTGGAGCGCCTGATGGGCGAGGCCAGCGTCCACCTGAGGCAGCCCGGCGGCCCCTCCTGGCAGGCGTTCGAAGATCGCATCCGCCACACGGTCACCGACTACGCCGGCGTGCGCCGCAGCGGGCCCGGCCTGCGCCGCGCGCTGGACACCCTGCGGTCGCTGCGGCGGGAGGGGGCGGCGCTGGGCGCGGCCCACTCCCACGGATTGATGCGCGTGCACGAGGCGCGCAACATCCGGCTCAACGCCGAGCTGCTGGCCGAGGCTGCACTGGAGCGTCAGGAGACGCGGACCGGGTCTGCGCACTGGCGCATCGACTACCCCGAGACCGATGACGCCCACTGGCGCTCCTTCGTGCTGGTCGATCGCACGGCCGAGGGCCCGGGCGTGACCACGCTGTCGGCGCAGATGCCGCTCGCGACGGCGTTCCCGCGCCGGCAGCCAGGAAAGGGAGGCTAGGACCACCATGGAGCACCGCGAAGGCGCGGCGAGCGCGCACAACCCCATCCAGATCGATCCCAACACCTGCATCCGGTGCACGCTGTGCGACTGGGTGTGCCCCGGCGACATCATCTACAAGGAGGAGGGCGACCGGGAGACCCTGCCGGTGGTGGCGTTCCCCGACGAGTGCTGGTACTGCGGGCACTGCGAGTCCGTGTGCCCCACGAACGCCATCACCATCGTGTTCCCCGACGAGATCCTGCACAACGCCACCGACGTGGTGACGCTGCTGGGCAAGGTGGACCCGGCCGACGCCCCCGCGGCGGAGGGCTGAGGAGGACCGTGGCGCCCCATCCCCACGACCTGATGGACATCACGCAGCCCGAGGCCGAGGCGCTGCTCGAGGCCAGCAAGACGGCGATCATCCCGACCGGCTCGGTGGAGCAGCACGGCCCCCACCTGCCGTGCGGGACCGACTGGATCGCGGCGCTGGTGTTCGCACGCGCGGTCGCCGAGCGGCTCGGGGCGCTGGTGGTGCCGTTCGCGCCGATGGGCATCACGCCCTTCCACATGGGCTTCGCCGGCACCGTGACGCTCCGCCCCGAGACCTTCGTGGCGGTCATGCTCGACCTGGCGGGCAGCGTGGCCCGGCACGGCGCCGAACGCCTCGTCATCCTCAACTGGCACGAAGGCAACAGTGACGCCATCGGCGTTGCGGCCAGCCGCATCCACCACGAGCTGGGGCTGGAGGTTCTCAAGGTCGAGGCCTGCTACGTGGCGCGCGACCTCTACGGTGAGGAGACCGGCGGGCTCACCCACGGCGGCGAGCTGGAGGTCCTGCCGGTGCTGGCCTTCGACCCGGCGCTGGTCCACATGGACCGCGCCACCAACGCCTCGCCCCCCGGCCGTGGCAGGCGCATCGACGCCGTGCGCCGCAACCCCAACGTGCGGCCCGTGCTCCACGACGTCCGCCAGATCGCTGCGACCGGCTGGTACGGCGCGCCGGAGCACGCGACGGCCGACAAGGCGGCCCGGGTCGTCGCGGGCGTGGCCGATCGCATCGCCGCCGACGTGCGCGAGGCGAGCGCCGCCATGGCCGAGCTGCCGGACGGCTCCACGTGAGCAGGCGGCGGGCAACGTCGCCTCCGCGGCGGGCCGCGCAGGCGCGGCCGCGCCCACCGGGTGGGCTCGACGGGGAACGCGGGGAGGCGACCGCATGACCGCCACCGTGCGCAGCATCGACGGCGTGGAGGCGTACCGGCTCCCCAACCGCTCGGTGCGCGAAGTGTTCTCGGCCCGGACCGGGCTCGCTACCTCCTGCTCGTTCCGCACGGTCGACATCGAGCCGCAGGACGCCTCCAGCCCCCGCGTGCCGCACGTGCACGACACGATGGAGGAGATCATCGTGGTGGCGCGGGGGAGCGGAGCGCTGTGGGTGGAGGGCACGTGGTCCCGGGTGGGCGAGGCGGACGCGTGGATCGTCCCCGCCGGCGCTCGTCACGCCACCGTCAACCCCGGCCCCGCCGTGCTCAGGCTCTACTGCTTCTTCTCCTCGGCCACGCCGGAGGCGGATTACCGAGAGCTTCCCGACCGCCCGCTCGACGACTGGCGCGAGGCCCTCGACCGCCTGGGCTGAGGCGGCACCCGAAGTCGGTGCGGGGCGGCCTCGCGGCCCCCGCGGCGCCCGACGCGCGGCCGCAGCGGCCCGCGCGCAAGGCATGCCCCGCGCGTGCGGCACGGGTGCGTTGCGACGGCAGGCGCCACGACGGCAGGCGCGTTGGCGGTGTCCTATGCTGGCCGGGACCGGTCCCCTCACGCGCGACCGGTGTGAAGGGAGAGGCTGCATGGCGACCCCCAAGGACGCACGCGATCTGTCGCGGCGGTCGTTCCTCAAGGGCGTCGTCGGGGGCGCCGCCCTGCTCGCGCTGGGACCCTGGCGCTTCGCGTCCGCGCAGGGGGGTTCGCCCCGCGACCTCATCGTGGTCTCCAACAACGGCGGTCCCAGCGTCACGCTGATCGATCCGGCCTCCCTCGAAGCGCTCGCCACGCTTCCGTTGGCCGGCGCGTTCAGCTTCCCCGCGACGCGCTGGGATCCGGAGCGCGATCTCATCTGGAGCGGCTTCGCCGAGAGCGGCTCGGTCGACGCCTTCCGGCTGTCGACCGGACGGCGCGTGGCGCACGTGGCGACGGGCTCGAAGCAGAACTACACCGAGCTGACACCCGACGGTGAGGCGCTCCTGGTGGCGGCCCGCGGCCGCGATCGCCTGCTCCGGGTGGACGCCGAGCCCGCCAGCGCGACCTTCGGGACGGTCCTCGCCAAGCTCGATCTGGCCCCGGGCTCGCAGCCGTGCGATGTCACCGTCCGGAAGGCCGGCGATTACGCCTACCTGCCCGACCGCGGACGGGACACCCTCACGACCGTCGACGTGGGCGCGCTACGGGTGGCCTCGCGGCTGCAGCTCGAGCGCAGGGCGGGCGGCGGCCCGCTGGAACCCTACATGGCGACCGTGAGCCCGACGGGGAACGTCCTCTTCGTGGAGAACGCGGTGGTGTCGGGAGGGTCGCCGACCGGAAGCGAGTCGATCTTCGATCTCGCCGACCCGGCACACCCCCGGGAGGTGGCGCGGCTGTCGACGGGCGACGGGCTGGGACGCATGCCGCTCACCAGCGAGATCACGCCCGACGGCCGCTTCGGCATGGTGATCTGCCGCGAGTCCGACGAGGTCTCGGTGATCGACACGCAGGCGCTCAAGGTGGTGGCGACGGTGCCGTTCCCCTCGGGGAGCCATCCGGTGGCCGGCACCTTCCTGTACGGCGGCGATGCGGGCTCGACGATGTTCGTCCCGCTCCCGGGGCGCGACGCGGTGGCCGCGATCGACGTGCCCGGCTTCCGGGTCCGCAAGCTGATCCCGGTCGGCCCGCGACCGGTCGGTGCGGTGTTCCTGAAGGCCCCGCTGCCCGAGCGGCCACGGGCCCGGGCCGAGCTCGGCGCGGCGTTGGCTGACGGCCGCGCCTTCCCCGAGGGCTGTCCCGACCCGTGCTGCGGGCCGGTGTGAACGGGGGTGGGACGATGACCAGGCGGGAGCGTTTCGAGGCCGCGCTGGCATTCGCGCCGATCGACCGGCCGCCCGTCGGCGTGTGGCTGCATTTCGCCAGCGAGCACCTGGCGCCGGCGCAGGTGGCCGAGCTGCACGTGGCCTACCAGGAGGCGTACGACTGGGACTTCGTCAAGGTGATGAACGACGAGCGCCTCCCGCTCGGCGACGGCGGCGACCTCTCGTCGGCCGACGCGCTGCACGCGGTGAAGCCGCTGGCGCCGGACGCCCCGGCGCTGGCGAAGCAGCTGGAGGTCGTGCGCCGCATCCGGGACGCCGTCGGCCCCGACGTGCCGGTGGTCGAGACGCTGTTCGATCCGCTGCAGACGCTGATCCGCTCGGCCGGCCGGAGCGCCCTGGCGCTGGTGAGGAGCGCGCCGGGCGCGGCTCGCGACGCGCTCCTGGCGGTGGAGGAGACGCTGGTGGGGTACGTCGGCGCCTTGCGGGAGGCCGGCGTCGATGGGGTCTTCTACTCGATCAACGGGGCGATCCCTTCCGAGGACGGCGGGCTCGATGGGCGCGAGTTCGACGAGCTCTGCGCCCCCTTCGACCGTGCGGTGCTGGAGGCCGCCCACGGACTGGTGCGGATCGGGCACGTGCACGGCTACGCCCTCGCCTTCGACCGCGTACGCGACTACCCGGTGGAGGCGTTCAACTGGTCGCACCGCCACGTCGAGCCGTCGCTCGCGCAGGCGCGCGAGATCACCGACCGCGCCCTGATCGGCGGCATCGACGAGCTGGCCTTCGCTTCGCAGACGCTCGGCGAGGCGGAGCTGGGGGTCCGGCGAGCCGTTGCCGAGGCGGGACGCGCGGGTCTGATCATCGGGCCCGGCTGCACCGTGCCGCCCGACACGCCCGCGCGCCTGCTCCACGGCGTGCGGCGGGTGGTCGAGGGGTTGGGCTGACGCGGTTGCGGACGGGGACCTGGGCGCGCATCGGGACGCTGTTCGCCTACGCCGCGGCGATGGGTCTGCTCGAGGCGGTCGTGGTGATCTACCTGCGACGCCTGCTGGGCGTCGGGGTGGGCAACGTGGTGGCGCCTCCGCACGGTGCCGTGTGGGCCTCCGTGCGCGGCATGGAGCTTGCGCGCGAGCTGGCCACGCTGGTGATGATCCTGGCCGTGGCCCTGCTGGCGGCGGGAAGCTGGCGGCAACGCCTCGGCGCCTTCGCCTTCGTCTTCGGGATCTGGGACCTGGCGTACTACGCGGCGCTGGCGGCGCTGGTGGGTTGGCCGCGCGGTCCCCTCGACGGGGACCTGCTGTTCCTGATCCCGGCGCCGTGGTGGGGGCCGGTGCTGGCGCCGGCGCTGATCGCGGTGCTGCTGGTCGTCGGGGGCGTGCGCCTGCTGCGCTCCGGGCGAGCCGGCTCGGGCGCGTGGGCGGCGGCGGCGGGCGTGGCGGGCGGCGCGCTGCTCGTCGGTGCGTTCCTGCTGAGCGCGCCCGCGCACTTCGCGTGGGCCGTCTACGCTCCCTCGCTGGCGCTGTTCGCGGTCGGGCTGCTGCGGCTGTAACGCGCCCACACGCCACGCCGTTCACGCAGCGCTGCTCAGGCCGCGCTGCTCAGGCCACGCTGTTGCGCAGCCTGCCGACACCGTCGATGAGGCACGCGACCTCGTCGCCGGCAGCGATGGGGACCGCGCCCGGCGTACCGGTGGAGAGGATGTCGCCGGGCTCCCAGGTCATCCCCTCGGAGTGGAAGGCGATCAGCTCGGCCGGCCCGTAGGTCATGTTGCGGACCTCGTTGGCGGGTCCGGCGGCGCCGTTCACCTCGATGCGCACCGTCAGGGCGCTCACGTCGGCGATCTCGTCCGGCGTCGCGATGACGGGCCCGAAGCTGAAGAAGCCGTCGAAGCTCTTGGCCCGCGTCAGGAAGCGGGGGTTCACGCGCAGGATGTCCTCGGCCGTCATGTCGAGCACGGTCGTGTAGCCGAACACCGCACGGAGCGCGGCGTCGGCCTCGACGTTGCGGGTGCGGCGGCCGAAGATCACGGCGAGCTCGGCCTCGGCGGTCACGCGCTGCGAGACCGGAGGCAGGTGGATGGTGTCGCCCTCGCCGATCGTGCTGGAGGGAGGGCGCATGAAGCTGGCGGGGGCCGGCGGCACCTCCTCGTCGAGGTCGCGTGCGTGGTCGCGGTAGTTGAGCCCGATCCCCCAGATCTTGCCAGGGGGTCGGAACGGAAGCGTGAAGCGCGCGGCCGCGGCGGCGGGGAGGCGGTCGGGGTCGAAGCGCTCGAGCCAGGCCGCGTAGGCTCGCCGCACGGTGACGTCGCCATCGAGCACGGTCGCGAGCAGGCTGGCGGGGAGCTCCCGCTCGGTGTCGCGCGCCAGGCGGTCGAAGGTGAGCAGCCGGTCGCCGGTCACCACGGCGGGCGCGGGCCCCTTCTCGCTGAGGACGGTGGCGTAGCGCATGACGGTCCCTTTCCGGCCCCCGTTGGGGCGAACGTCGGTCCGGACCCATCCAACCACGCCGGAGGCGCGAACGGGGCGGGCCGGCCCGCGGCGCCGGGTACACCTCCCGTTCATCACGGACGCGGACGGACGGGGTAGCCTTCTGAAGGCCTCGAGGCGGAAGGGGACGTGATGCTCCGGGTGACCCGCGTGTGGACGACGGTGTGGATGACGGTGGTGCTGTTCCTGACGCTCGGCGTGGCAGGCGCACAGGGCGCCTCGCTGCCGCCCTTCGACCACCTGTTCGTGATCGTGCTGGAGAACCGCGGTTACGACCAGGTGATGGGCAATCCCGACATGCCGAGCCTCAACGCCCTGGCCCGGCGCTACGCGCTCGCCGCCGACCATCACGGGGTGGCCCATCCCAGCCTCCCCAACTACGTGGCCCTCATCTCGGGGGACACCTGGGGGAGCCGGTCGGACGATCCTTCGCAGCGGTTCGGCGAACCCACCCTGGCCGGGCAGCTGGAGGCAGCGGGGCTCGGGTGGAAGGCGTACATGCAGGGGCTGCCGTCCGCGGGATTCCAGGGTGCCTTCGCCGGCCCCGGCGGCTTGTACGCCAAGAAGCACGACCCCTTCCTGCTCTTCGAGCGCATCGCGAACGCGCCGGCGAGGGCCGCGCGGGTGGTACCCCTGCAGCAGCTCGGCGCCGACCTCGAGACGGGCCATGCACCCGCCTTCGCCTTCATCGTCCCCGACCAGTGCCACGACATGCACGGCACCTCGCGCTGCCAGGACGCTCACGCCCTCGATCGGGCAGGCGACGCCTTCGTGCAGCACTGGGTGCAGACGATCATGGCCTCGAGCGCGTGGAGGGGGAACAGCGCCATTGTGGTGACGTTCGACGAGGCGCCCCAGGGGGTCGCGTCGGTGCTGGGGCTGGGCGCGAACCACGTCTTCACGCTGGTGATCAGCCGCGAGGGCCCCCGCGGTTTCACGCTCCACGCGCCGACCGACCACTACGCCCTGCTCAGGACGCTGGAGGAGGCCTGGGGGTTGCCGTTGCTCGGCCGTGCCGCCCACGCGGCCTCGATGGCCCCGCTCTTCCGCTGATCCGCGGCTCCCGGCCGCGCGCGGCCGGCTACTCCGGCGGCTTCGTCAGGATGACCGTGCCGTCGGGTGCCATCAGGTACCAGGCGGCGCCCGTGGCTGCGCCCTGGGGAGGCGCCACGGCCTGACCGAAGGTGTTCCCGGCGCTGGTGTCGGCGGCGAAGGTGTACAGCGGCCAGCCCGCGTAGGTGACCTGCGTGCCCCCGTTCGAGCCCTCCGTCGTACCGAGCAGGTCCGCGTTCGCGCCTGCGCCGGCCACGGGCGCGCCGTCGGTGATGACGGGGGGCCAGACCTGCAGGCAGGTGCCGTTGCACGCGGCGATCGGCGGGGCCCCGGAGCCGTTGATCCGGTCGACCTGCTCGGGCACCGCGGCGACGTACAGGGCCATGCCCGCGCCGTCGGTCAGGTAGGCGCCGTAGGTGGCGTCGTGCGCGACCTTCACGGTCACGGCGCCGCTCGATTGTGCTGCGGCCCAGGGCCCGGAGCCCGCGACGAGCCCGGGACCTGCGGTGACGGCGATCAGCAGGACGGCGGCCAGGAAGGTGTGCCTGCGACGCATCGGTACCCTCTCCCTCCGGGGCCGCGCCCCCGCGCGGAGCCGTGGCGGCGCCGGTCGCGCGGCGCGGCAGCCCCTCACCCCACCCTACGCGCCGGCGGCGGCCATGGATGCTGCGCGCCGCCCGGCACTTCAGCCGGCCCGCCGGCCGGCGCCGAAGCTCGAGCCGATCCCGACCAGGCGGTCGAGGGTCATGACGAGCGCGACCGACGCGAGCACCAGGAAGGTGGAGAGGGCGTTGATATCCGGCCTGACGCCGCTGCGCACCAGCCCGTAGATCTCCATGGGCAGGGTGTTGAACCCGAAGGGCGCCAGGTAGTACTGGATGAGGAAGTTGTTGAACGAGACCATGAACGCCATGATCGACCCGGCCAGGATCGACGGCGCCAGCTTCGGAAGGGTGATGGCCAGGAAGATGCGCGGCGGCGAGGCGCCGAGCTGGGCGCCCGCCTCCTCCTCCTCGAAGCGCTCGCCCCGCAGCCGGGTGGAGACCAGCAGCGCCACGTAGGGGAGCACCACCACCGTGTTGCCCAGGTAGAGGTTGAGCACGCTGCGGCCCGAGCCCACGAGGAGCAGGAACAGCAGCATGGTGACGCCGAGCACCAGCCAGGGCACCGTCACAGGGACCAGGTTCACCGCCTGGAGCGTGTCCACCAGGGCGCGGGGCAGGCGCCCCCGTGCCATGCCCAGCGCCGCCATGGTGCCCGCGACGGCGCAGGCGCCGGCCACCACGGCGCTCATCAGCAGCGTGTGCAGGGTGGTCCGGGCGAGCGCCGGTTCGTGGAAGAGGCGCACGTACCACTGCGTGGTGAAGTGCCAGGGCAGCGTGCCGTAGGGCGAGGTGTTGAACGACATCAGCACCAGGTAGCCGATCGGCACGAACATGGCCGTGAACACCAGCACGGTGAACGCCGTCCACAGCGCGGTGCGGGTGCGGCCGCGCACCCCGCTCACCGCCTCAGCGCCCGGCGGCTCGCCAGCGCCAGCGCCGCCAGCAGGGCGAAGCCCAGCACCGCTGCGACCGTCAGCGTCAGCGACACGGTGGCCGCGCGGGTCAGGTCGAACGTCTGGTTGATCTGCGCGTTGATCATCTCGCCGAGCATGCTGACGCGCGTGCCACCCAGGATCTGCGGCTCGACGAAGGAGCCGGTGGCCGGGATGAACACCAATGCGCAGCCGGCGATGACGCCGGGCACGCTGCGCGGCCACAGGATCTCGGCGAACACCCGTCGGCGGCCGGCGCCCAGCCCGGCCGCCGCCTCCAGCACGCTGTCCTCGATGCGCTCCAGCGAGCCGTAGACCGACAGCACCATGAACGGCAGGTACTCGTAGACCAGGGCCAGCGTCACGGCGGCGCGCGAGTAGAGCAGCGAGGTGGTGGCCGGCACCAGCCCGAGCGCGTGCAGGGCGGCCTGCAGCGGGCCGCCCACCTGGAGCAGGCCCTGGAAGGCGTAGATGATCAGCAGGTAGGACACGAAGAAGGGGGCCATGAGCACCGCCAGCAGGGCGTTGCCGCGGCGCCGGTGCACCTTGGCCAGGGCGTAGGCGAGGGGCCAGCCGATGGCCAGGCTCAGCAGCGTGGCCAGCGCGGGGATCGTCAACGAGTTGGCCAGGACGAGGCGCGACGGCGCGTCCCGGAAGAAGCGCAGGTAGTTCTCGAACAGCAGGCCCAGCGTCGAGGCGCCCGTCACGCGCGCGGGCGTGAGGCTGGTGACGACCAGGGCCGCCAGCGGAACCAGCACCAGCACCAGGATGAGGCCGTAGGCGGGCGCGAGGAGACCCGCGCCCGCCCAGCGGCTGCGCCGCTCGCTCAACGCCCGCTCCCGCGTGGGCGGGGGCGGGCCGGCCCCGCGCCCGCCCACGTCATGGCAGCGGCTTCACCGGCGTCGTCTTCACGTCCGTCCAGAGCTGCGACCAGGCGTTGTAGGTGGCCTGCGGGATGTCGGTCTCCAACACGGCGTTCGGCTGGAAGGCCTGGCGCTGGTCGGGCGGCAGGCTCTCGGCCACGATCTGGTTGGCGGGCGACGGCGGCTGCTGCTCGAGGGCGCGCGCATAGCGATCCTGGAACTGCTGGGAGATCATGAAGTCGATCCAGCGGTAGGCCAGCTCGGGGTGCGGCGCGTTCTTGACGATCACCCAGTTGTCGACCCAGGTGATGACGTCCTTGGGCGTGACGTAGCGGATGGGGTAGCCGTTGGCCTGGATCTGGGTGGCCAGCCCCGACCACACGTTGCCGATGACCACCTGCTTGGCGGCGTAGAGCTTGGTGAAGTCGTCGGTGGTGGCCCAGTAGGTGACGTCGAGCCGCTTCTGCTCCAACAGCGCCTGCTTCACCTTGGCGAGGTCGGGGTGGTAGGGGTCCTCGCCGAGGTAGACCGCGGCCGTCATCACGGCGATGACCGGGTCGTCGTTGAAGGTGGCCTTGCCGGCGTACTGCGCGTCCCACAACGCGGCGTACCCCTCGACCGGGGCGCTCACCAGCTCGGGGTTGTAGCCGACGCCGACGGTGCCCCACAGCCACGGCACGCCGTACACCTGGCCGCCGGCCTTGAGCGCCGCGAGCTGCGTCAGGCCCGGGATGAGCTCGTGGTAGTTGGCCAGGCGGGAGACGTCGACGGGTTGGAGGAGGCCGTCGTCGACGGCGTAGCGGATGTAGGTCGAGTTCGGGAGCGCCACGTCGATCTGACCCACGCCCCCCTGCTTCAGCATGTTGAGCAGCTGCTGCTCGGAGCTGAAGTCGACCTGCTTGACGGTGCAGCCGCACTGCTGCTCGAAGGCCTGGACCACCCACGGCAGGTCGCTGCCGTAACCCTGCCAGTTGGCCACCAGCAGCGTCGGCTTCTGCGCCCACGCCGTGGCCAGCAGGCCGGCGCCGACGAGCGTCAGCAGGAGGCGCCTCACGTACGTGCTTCGGTTCTCCATGACCCTTCCCTTCATGCCCCTGCGCGGGGACGCCCGCGCGGTGGTGGCGGTTCCCCCACCTTGCGATCCTACCCGCCGTCGGCCGCGCGGGAATCGCGCGACAGTGCAAGCCCGACGGCGTGCCGCCCCGCGGCCAGGGCCAGGCGGGCACCGTGCGGGTCGAACGCGAGCTCGGCTCCCTGCGGGAGCGCGGCGTGGAGCACCTGCTCGGCCGCCAGGCCCGGCACGTGCAGCGTCACGGCCGAGGGGCTCTCGACGGTGACCTCGAGCGCCCCCGGCTCGAGCCGCAGCCCGCTCAGGCGGCAGGCCGCGTCGCCGGCGAGCTCCGGATGGCCGTCGAGCGTGAGCTGCCAGGCGCCCTCGCGCCCGTCCTCGCCGCCTTCCAGCCGGAGGACCCGCCCCGACCAGAGCGTGCCGCGACGGCACGGCCCGCGAGCGGTGGCGACGCACAGCCCCTCCCAGGGAGAGGGGAAGAGCGCGTCCTCGACGCGCATCAGCGGCAACAGCGCGCCCCAGCCGTAGAAGGCGTCGGAGTCCTTGGAGTCGTGGCCTTCGCCGGTGACCGCGTTGTAGTTCTCGTGGCAATGGCCGTGCTCTCGCCACTCGCGGGCGAACATGGCGTACGAGCGTTCGGTGACGGCTTCCGCCACCTCGTGCAGGGCGTAGCGCCGCAGCCCCAGGACCACCAGGTAGTTGGTGGGCGGCCAGATCCGGCCCCGCCAGTAGACGTTGTCCGCGAAGGCGGGATCGTCGCGCCGGATGGTGGGCAGCACGTGCGCTCCCCAGAAGGCGCGCTCGTCCAGGAGCTGGCCGCGCACCATGCGCTCGGCGCGTTCGCGGGACGGCACCCCGGCCAGCAGCGGATAGAAGCTGGTGGGGCCGATGCGCTTCGAGGGCGTGCCGTCCGGCGTGACGTTGACGTAGATCCCCGCCTCTTCGTCCCACAGGAAGGTGTCGATGGCGCGGGCGATGGCCCCGGACGCTTCGTCGAGCCGCGCGGCCGTGGCGCGGTCGCCGAGGCGGCGGGCGATGCGCCCCAGCATCTCCCCTTCGAGCGCCAGCAGGCTGGAGAGCCCCACGTCGAGCTGCCTCAGGCGCCGGCTGGCGGGGTCGAGCTCGACGCCGTCGTGCATCGGACTGTTGTCCATGAACGACTCGTCGCGCGCGGCCAGCGCCGTCCCCTTGAACGCGCCGTGCCCGTAGCTGGAGGTGCCGAAGGCGAACAGGCCGGTGCGCGCGTCCCGTCGCTCGCGGAGCCACCAGTCGAAGGCGGCCGTGAGCGTGGGCAGCGCCCGGTCCAGCACGCCGACGTCGCCCGTGCGCAGGTAGGTGGACCACGCCACCAGCGCTCCGACGGGGCTCTGCGAGCGGTCGAGCCACTGGGTGCGGGCGCTGAGCAGGCACGCGAGGTTGCCCTCGGGCGTGGCGCTCGCGAGGGCCACCTCCAGGTTGCGGCGGGCGGCCTCGGCGTCCAGCGCGGCGGCCATGTGGGCGTGGAAGAAGGTGTCGTCGAGCCAGGTGAACCAGCCGCCGAACTTCCGGTTGATCCAGGCGCGGGTGGGCGCGGTGTACCAGCGGCCGTTGGCCGGGTCGAGGACGGAGTTCCACCCCAACACCGTGTCGACGGCGGCGAGCGCCTCGTCGACATCGGTCTCCGGGCGGCCGTCGGGCACGTCCCGGCCCTGCGGGGCGTCGCTCGGCGTCCGGGCGCGCTCGAGCGCGCGCTCGACGTCGGCACCGACGGCCAGGGTGAAGCGCACCACGGGCGTGGCCTCCAGGTTGAAGCGGAGCGCGATCAGCGGCGCGGCGGTCGGCGGGTCCTGCTCGCGCAGGGCGTGCTCGTCGGCGTAGTAGCCGCCCTCCGTGAGGTCGTGCTCGAAGGCCTCGACGGTGTCGTGCAGGGTCACGAACACGGGGGCCCGGGCGACGGTGAGCGCCAGGCCCCGTGCCGGGGCGTCTGCGGTGAGCGTGCCGTCGGCGCTCGCGTGCGGCCGGACGCCGGCGGTGGCGCCCTCCATGCCGGGGTGGAAGCCGACGAGCAGAGTGATCCAGGTGCGCAGGCCCCACTCGCCCAGCTCGACCGCCCGCAGCTCCCCGGTGAGGCGGTAGGGGCCGTCCTTGGCGTAACGCAGGCGGAAGACGGAGCCGGCGTGCTCGGCCTCGAGCTCGAGCCACGAGCCGTCGAGGCGGCGGGCGCCGAAGCGGGTGCGCTCGGGTGCGTCGAGACGCGAGGTGGCGTTGGCCGAAGCGCTGTACGCCACGGGCATCACGAACAGTCCGGAGACAGCGTCCAGCACGGCGGCGGGCGTGTCCGACAGCCAGGTGTTGAGCTGGTAGCGGGGGGCGATCTCGCGCAGGCTCATGGGCGCTCCTCGGGGATCAGGCTCACGCGCTCCCAGGGCAATGTTAGCCGCACCCGGGTGCCCCGCGCATGGGCCTCGGCCTCGGTGCCGGAGGCGAGCACCCGAACGAGGGCGCCGCCGGGTCGCGTTCGCACGCTGTACTCGGTGCTCGCGCCGGTGAACGCGGCATCCTCGACGGTGCCTTCGACGACGGTCGCGTTGCCTTCCACGTGCGGGGTCGCGCCGGCTTCCGGGCCGGCAGCGCCGCGGATGACGATGTCCTCGGGTCGGATCATGGCCGTGGCGAGGGCCCCTTCGGGGACCTGCGCGCCGGGTTCTGACGCGTCGACGGGCAGGTGGAGCTCCACGGCGCCTTCGAGCCGGGCCGGCGAGGAGCGGAAGCGGCCCTCGAAGAGGTTGGCGTCGCCGAGGAAGCGCGCGGCGAACACGCTGCCCGGCCGGGTGTACAGACTTCGCGGGGGGCCGCTCTGCTCGACGCGGCCCTCGCGCAGCATCACCAGCACGTCGGCGAGCCGCATGGCCTCCTGCTGGTCGTGCGTCACCAGGATGGTGGTGACGCCGAGCTCCTGCTGGAGGCGCCGGACCTCCTGCTGCATCTGGGCCCGCACGTTCTTGTCGAGCGCCGCGAAGGGCTCGTCGAGCAGCAGGATGTCGGGCTCGAAGACCAGGGCCCGGGCCAGTGCGACGCGCTGGCGCTGGCCGCCGGAGAGGGTCGTGGGGCGCCGGCTCGCGAAACCGGCGAGGCCCACGCGTTCGAGCATCTCGTGCACCCGGCGCTCCAGCTCCACACCCCGCACCCCCCGCGCGCGCAAGCCGAAGCCGACGTTGCCGCGCACCGACATGTGGTCGAACAGCGCCAGGTCCTGGTAGACGAAGCCGATACCGCGGCGTGCGGGATTCATGTCGGTGACGTCCCGGCCGCCGATGCGCACGCGCCCGGCGTCGGGCCGTAGGAAGCCGGCCAGGACGCGCAGCAGCGTGGTCTTGCCGCAGCCGGTGGGCCCGATCAGGCAGGCCAGCGAGCCGCGCCGCAGGGCCACGTCGACATCGGTCAGGACGGGGGTGCCGTCGAAGGCGTGGTGCACCCCCGACGCCACCAGGAAGGGCGCCTCCGCCTCCGACGCGCGGGAGGCGTGGGCATCCGAGGCGGCAGCGCCGCTCACGACCGCTCCGGAGCGAGCGCCAGAACGGCCTCGCGCGCGTTCACCAGGCGCACCTGCTCGGGCATCCGGCCAAGCATCGCCAGCACGCCTCCCTGGGCGCGCGCGTCGGGGCCGGTGACGGCGTCGGTGACGAGCCACACCGGCAGGTTCCGATCACACGCGCCGAAGACGGTGGCGAGGACGCAGATGTCGGTCTCCACGCCGGCGACGAGCAGGGGCGCGGGGCCGAAGTCCCGCACGTGGGCTTCGAACGCGGCGTCCTCGAACGCGGAGTAGGTGTGCTTGTCGAACACGGTCTGGCAGCGCTGTTGCACGACGGGCAGCGGGTCGAGCACTTCGGGCTCGGCGGCGGCGCGCGCGGCCAGCGCCTGCCAGCGTTCCTCGTAGGCGCGCCAGGGGCCGGTCCGAACGCCGTGCGCGCTCGGCAGGACGGTGCGGGTGCACAGCAGCGGGCACCCCAGCGCGTCCGCCAGCCCGGCGATGGTGGTCGCCACCGTCTCCACGCCGTCGAGTGCCCACGGAGCGAAGTCGCGGTAGAGCTGCTGAACGTCGACGGCGACGAGAAGAGGCTTGTTGGCCATGTGCACGTCAGGCTACCAGCACCGTCTGCCGGCCGCAATCGCGTGGCCCGGATCGGCGGGCCCCGGCCCGCTCCGCAGCGCGTGCAGCCCCCCGGCGGCGCCCGCCGACGTAGCATGGTGGCGCGCCGTCGCCCCGGGGGTCCGGGCGCGTGCGCCCCGAGGTCGCGGCGTCGTGCGCCGGGGCCTCGACACGCTCCGGCGTCGGGCGCCGACGGGTCGCGGGAGAGGACATCGATTGACGGCTTGGCGAGCGTTGGCGCCCGTGATGGGTCGCCTGGCAAAGAGGGTGCTCCGGCGCGTGCGGCCGGGCGGCGGCACCACGCTGCCCGGCTGGGTGGCGGTGAAGCTCGACCCGGACTTCGTGGAGCGCGCCGCGGCACGCTTCGCGCTGCGCGTGGTCGTCACCGGGACGAACGGCAAGACCTCCACGATGACGCTGCTGCGGCACCTGCTCGAGCACGACGGGCGCGCCGTCGTGGCAAACGAGGAGGGCGCCAATCTGCACCAGGGCATCGCCGCGGCGCTCCTGGAGGGCCCGGGCGACGCCCTGGTGATGGAGGTCGACGAGGCGGCGTTCCCCAAGCTCGCGCCCGCGCTGGCGCCCCATCTGGTGATCGTCACCGGCCTGTTCCGCGACCAGCTCGACCGCTTCGGGGAGGTGCGCACGACCCGCAGCCACCTGGAGCGAGCGATCGCCACGCTGCCGGAGGCCCGGCTCCTTCTGAACGGCGACGACCCGCTGGTGGCCAGCCTTGCGCTGCCCGGACGGAGCCTCGCGTTCCGGGCCGCTCTCCCCCCCATGGATGTCCCCAGCGACATCCCCGCCTGTCCGGTGTGCGGCGGGGAGCTCAGCTACAGCGAGCGCTACTACGCGCACCTCGGCCGCTACCGCTGCGCCGCGTGCGGCTTCACCAACCCGGCCACGCCCTACGAAGCCACCCTCGGGGAAGACGGTCTGACGATGGACGGCAGGACGTACCCCCCGCTCCCCCCCTACCTGCCCCCCTACAGTGCGACGGCCGCCCTGGCCGCCGCGAGAGCGCTGGGCCTCGAGCCGCGGCTCGAGGCCTGGCCCGGCGCGGTGGGGGGCAGGGGCGAGGTGCGCACGATCCTGGACCGCAGGGTCAGCCTCGCACTGGTGAAGAACCCGGCCAGCATGAGCTGGAACCTCGGCCAGGAGCGTGCCGATGCGCACGCGTTCCTCATCAACGACGGCGCGGCGGACGGCGTCGACGTGTCGTGGCTATGGGACGCCCGTTACCCCGCCGAGCTCGGTCGCGTCGCGGTGGGCGGTTCCCGGGCCCTGGAGTTCCTGATCCGCATGCGCTATCTGGACCCGCGCCCGGACGCCGCCGCCTACCCGACGCTGCACGACGCCCTCACGGTCGCCGTGCGCGGCGCTCCGGCCGGCGGCTCGGTGCTGGTGCTGTCCACCTACACCAACCTCAAGCAGGCCCACCAGCTCCTGGACAGGCCGCCGGCAGATGCGCCGGCGGCCGGGATCGCGCTGCCCGCGGAGGCGCCGCGGTCCGCTCCGGCGTCCCGGCGTGCCCGTGGGAGCGGCAGGCCGGCCCGCATCGCCTGGCTCTATCCCGACCAGATGGGAACGTACGGTGACGGCGGCAACCTCGAGGTGCTCCGCCGCCGGCTGGCATGGCGCGGCTACGGCGCGGAGGTCCTGCGCGTCGACGTGGGCGACCGCTGGCCCCGCGACGTCGACGCCGTCGTGATGGGGGGCGGAGAGGACCTGGCGCAGGGGCTGATCATGAGCGATCTGCGGCGCCACGCCGCGGAGATCGGCGCGCTGCTCGACGACGGCGCAGCGGCGCTGGTGGTGTGCGGCGGTTATCAGTTGCTCGGCTCGAGCTTCGAGGTGGACGGTCGCCCGGTCGAGGGGCTCGGCCTGCTGCCGGTCACCACCGTGCGGGGCTCTCCGCGCCTGGTGGGCCGCATGCTGGTCGAGAGCCCGTTCGTGAACGACCTGCTGGTGGGCTTCGAGAACCACGGCGGACACACGCGCCTGCACGGCGGCACGGCCCTCGGACGGGTCGTCCAGGGCCACGGCAACGGCCCCGAGGGCGCGGCCGACGAGGGCGTGGTGCACGCTCATGCCATCGGCACCTACCTGCACGGTCCGGTGCTGGCACGTAACCCGTGGCTCGCCGACCTGCTCCTCGGCTGGGTCGCCGAGCGGCTCGGCTGGGAGGCGCTGGCACCCCTCGACGACGCCGTCGAGCGCCGGGCGCTGGAACGGCTCGCGCCGACCACGCGCAGGCACTGAGCGCCCCCGGCCCCGCCGAGCGTGCGGCCCTGCGGGGTCTTGCGCCACAGGACGGCGAGCGCCGCGTCCGTGGGGCGGACGCGGCGCTCGCCGCTTCGGGAGGTGCGGCTCCCGCGGGGCCGCGAGGAGGCGGCCCCTAACGTTGGAGAGGGGTCAGTCGTCGGTGGAGACCGAACCGCCGGCGCTGGTGTCCGTGGAGCCCGAGCCGGTATCGGTGTGGTTGTCGAGGCTGGTGCCGACCTTCACCTGGTCGCCGCCGCCGGTTTCCGTCTCCTGCGGGGTGCTGGTGTCGCCCGACGCGCTGGTGCCGGAGCCGTTGTCGGGGCTGTTGTCCGACGGCGCGCCGCCGCTGCCCTGGCCGGGCTGCTTGCTGCCGGTCACCTGACCGTTGCCCTGGCTGTGGTCGCCGGCTTGCGCGTTCTGCTCCTCCTGGTTGGGGGCGGCCGCGTTGTCTTGCTTCTCCTGCTGACCGGTCGCCGAGGCATGGTTGGTCGTGCTCTCTGTGACGTCGACGCTGTCCATGCCGCCGCTCTTGGCGAAGTCCGGCAGGTTGGTGAACTGGTTGCCGGCGACGATGGTCACCGTGCCGCCGGCCTTCACCATGGCGTCGTAGCTCTGGCTGTTGCCGCTGCCGTCGGTGACCGTGATGGTCACGAAGCCGCTGGTGCCGCTGTCGAGCGACAGCGACAGGTGGCCGTTGCTGATGGTTCCGGTCCCGACCTGGGTGCCGGAGTCGTTCGTGACGGTGACGGTTCCGCTGCTGGGCAGGGAAGCGGCGAGGGCGATGGTGCCGAGGGCGAGGAGGGCGAACAGGAGGGTCAGGGTTCTCTTCATGGCTATCACCGGGGCAAGCATGCGCCCCGAAGCTGAAGCCAAGCTGAAGACCGTTCCGAATGGAAAGAGATGAGCGTCGCCTGAGAGAGATGGGCGCCCTTATGAGCGTGGGTCGTGCGGCGGGCGCGTGCCCATGCATGCCGGCATCGGCACGCGCAGGTCGCAGGGGAGGCGGCCAGACAGCGCGTCGCCCGCGGGTCGTACCGGCCCGCGGGCAACGCGTTCTCGGAACGGGCGGTTCGGCCCGTCCGAGGGAGAGGGCTACGGCAGGTTCTGCTGGGTGATGAGCTGCACCTCGACAGGCATGAACTGCCCGTTCTCGAGCGTGGAGAACATCAGGGAGTCGAGGGCCAGCATGTGGGCGGCGTCCACGCCCAGGCGCCCCATCAGCTTGGGTTGCTGCGCGATGGTGGCGTCCATGGCGCCCGAGCGGATCTGTTGCAGCGCCTGGTCGATGGCGTCGAACCCGATCACGACGATGGGTTGACCGTTGGCCCGCTTGGCGCCGGCCTGCTGGATCGCCTGGAGCGCGCCCACGGCCATCGAGTCGTTGGCGGCGACCACGGCGTCGATCGCGCCCTGGTGGGCCTGCAGGAGGTTCTGCATGACGTTCAGACCCTCCGCCTGGTCGAAGCCCGCCGGCTGGTCGGCGATGATGACGATGTTCGGCGCTACCGTCTTCAGCTCGTCCTCGAAGCCGGACTTGCGGTCGACCGCGGCCGATGCGCCCGGGATCCCCTCCAGCTCCACGACGTTGCCGCTGCCGCCGAGCACCTCGGCCAGGCGGCGCGCCTGCAGCCGACCTCCGTAGACGTTGTCGGAGGCGATCTGAGCCGTGACCATGGCGCCCGTACTGGTGTCGATGGCACGGTCGATGGCGAAGACGGGGATGCCCGCGTCGTTCGCCTTCTTGACGACGGGCGCCACGCCGGCGCTGTCGGTGGCGTTGACGAGGAGCACGTTCACGCCCTGCTGGATGAGATCTTCGATGTCGGAGATCTGCTTGGCGAGGTCGTTCTGTGCGTCCGTCACGACGAGTTTGAGGCCGAGCGTCTGTGCCTCCTGCTGGGCGCCGTCACGCACGTCGACGAAGAACGGGTTGTTGAGCGTGGAGAGCGACAGCCCGACCGTGAAGTCCGCCTGGGCGAAGGCGCCGCCGACCAGGAGCGTCGCCGCGAGCGCCAGGAGCCACCGGAGACCGCGCCCGCGGGCACCGGCCGGACCGTTCGTTCTGCGCGTTGGGTTGCGTTGCATCGAAGCACCCTTCCTTTCCTGAGCTTCCCGTCAGGGAAGCCTCCCTCTCCGGGGGCATGAGGCTCGGGTCCCTCCTTGACGCTGCGGTCCCCGCCGGAGGGTCTACATGGCGCTTCCCCCCCTCGCGCGGCGGAGCGCGCGCTCGAACAGAAGCGCGGCCAGGATCACGCCGCCCTTGGTGATCTGCTGCCAGTACGCCTGCACGTTGAGCAGGTTCAGGCCGTTGGAGATGAGCTGCAGCAGGAGGGCGCCCACCAGCGTCTTCACGACGGCGCCACGCCCCCCGTACAGGCTGGTGCCGCCGAGGACCACGGCCGCGATGACGTCGAGCTCCCAGCCGGTGGCGGCGGTGGGCTGGGCGGAGTCCAGCCTGGAGGTGAGCAGCACGCCGCCCAGGCCCGCCAGCGTGCCCGCGAGGGCGAAAACACCGACCTTGAGCCGGTTGACGTTGACGCCCGCCAGCGCCACCGCCCGCCGGTTGGTGCCGGCAGCGTAGACGTAGCGGCCCAGCTGCGTGGTGTGCAAGAAGAGCGCGGCCAGCGTGTAGAGCACCACCAGGATCACGATGGGCACGGGGACCGGCCCGATCGTCCCGTAGGCGATGCGGGAGAAGGCGTCCCCCAGTCCGAAGATCGGTCGGCCTCCGGTATAGAGCAGCGTGAGGCCGCGCGCGACCGAGAGCATGCCGAGGGTGACGATGAACGACGGGATACCGCCCCACACGGTGAGGGCGCCGTTCACCGCGCCCAGCGCCGCGCCGATCGCCAGCCCGGCCAGGATCGCCAGGCCTACCCAGCCCACTCCCGTGAGGCCCGCCGCGGGCCCCAGCTCGAGGATGCCCGCCGTCACCGCCCCGGCCAGGGCGGCGACCGACCCGACCGAGAGGTCGATCTCAGCGAGCAGGATCACCATGGTGGTGCCTGCGGCGATGACGGCAACGGTAGACGCCTGCACCGCGATGTTCAGCAGATTCCGCGCCTGCAGGAAGTTGGGGCTCAACAGCGCCATGACGACCACGAACGCGAGCAAGATGACGTAGATGCCGTAGTCGAGCGCGATCTCGCGCCAGTCCCGCGAAGGCCGCTCCCGGGCGCCGGCGGCCGTCTCACGCATAGCCCGCCCCCTTGGCGCGCTCGCTCCCCACGATGTACGTGACCAGGTCCTCGAGGCTCGTCTCGCGCGTCGCGAGGTCCGCGACCTTGCGCCCCTTGCGCAGCACCACGATGCGGTCGGTGACGTCCAGAACGTCCTGGAGCGTGTGACTGATGATGATCACGCTCACCCCCTGGGCGGCGAGCGTGCGCGGCAACTCCAGCACCTTTCGCGCCTCGGTCACCGCGAGGGCCGAGGTCGGCTCGTCGAGGATGACGAGCTTCGGCCGGGTGTAGAGAGCGCGGCTGATGGCCACGCTCTGGCGCTGGCCGCCGGACAGCATGCCGACCTCGGTTCCGCTCGAGGGGAGCTCGAGCCCGAGCCTCCCCAGCAGCTCGCGCGCCGAGCGCTGCATACGACGCTTGTTCAACACCTTGACCGGGCCTGCCCCGAAGCGCACGATCTCGCGCCCCAGGAAGATGTTCCCGGCCGCGTCGATGGTGTCGACCAGGGCGAGGTCCTGGTACACCGTCTCGATCCCGATCTCTTTGGCGAAGCGCGGGCTCGCGATGCGTACCCTGGCGCCGTCGAAGCGCAGCGTGCCGCCGTCCGGCGGGTGGGCGCCAGACACCACCTTGATGAGCGTCGACTTGCCTGCGCCGTTGTCGCCGACCAGGCCCACCACGGAGCCACGTTCTACGCTGAGCGACACGCCGTCGAGGGCCAGCACCCCGCCGAAGCGCTTGACGATGTTCTCCATCTGCAGCAACGGCTGCGTTCCGGCGGCGGGCGGTTCGCCGGCGCCTGAAGGGGGGCCGATGGCCGGATCGGGCATGGGTGACTTCGGCGGGCGCCCTTCAGAAGGCGACGCCGCACTCCAGGATGACGTTGGCGTAGGGGGCCGCCTCGCCCGTGCGCACGACGGCCTTGACGACGGGCAGCTCGTGCTTCAGTTGCTCGTGGGGCACGCGGTCGAGCGGCACGTCCGGGAACGCGGTGCGAAGTGCCTCGAGCGCGCCGGGATTGTGCTGCACCGCTTCCTCCGCCACCGTGAGGCGCTGCACCACGAGCTCGTCGGCCAGGGCCGCCACCACCTCCGCGAAGCACGGGATGCCCTGCACCAGCGCGAGGTCCACCACCGGCACCTCGGGCGGCAGCGGGAGCCCGCAATCGGCTACCACGAGCTGGTCGGTGTGCCCCAGCGTTGCCAGCAGCCCGCTCAACTGCGCGTTCAGGATGCCACGCTTCTTCATACCCACCCCCGTCAGCGGCTCGTCGAGCCGCCGGGATGCTGCTTCAGGAAGGCCTCGACGTCCTCGTGCGACGCCATGGCGGGCTGCGCGCCCGGCCGTGTCACGGCGACGGCGGCGGCGGCATGCGCGAAGCGCACGGCCTCGTCGAGCCCGCTGCGACCTCCCGCCGAACCGGCGAGCGCGGCCGCCAGCGCGCCGTTGAAGGCGTCCCCGGCCGCCGTCGTATCGACCGCGTCGACGCTGTACCCTTCGATGGCCTCGAAACGCTCCGCGGTGCTGAGGTAGGCGCCGCGCGCGCCGGCCTTCACCAGCACGACCTCGGCGCCGGCGCGCTCGCCGAGGGCGCGCGCCGCCGCGCGTATGGCGGCGCCGTCGTTGACGGGCATGCCGGTGAGCCTGGCCAGCTCGTGTTCGTTGGGCGTCACCATCCAGACGCGTCCCTTCGGGAGAGCGTCGAGCGGCCGGGCCGGGGCCGGGTCGAGGATGACCCGCGGTCCGCCCGACACCGGCACGTGTGCGAGCAGGTGTGCCAGGCTGGCGGTGGGGACCTCGAGTTGGAGCAGCAGGTAGTCTGCGGCCGCCAACGCCGCGAGGTGCTCGTCGACGTAGGCGGCGTCGACGCGGCCGTTCGCGCCGGCCGCGATGGCGATCATGTTCTCGCCGGAGTCCTCCACCCAGATGTCGGCCGTGCCGGTGGCGGCGTCCTCGACCGTTCGCAGGGCGTGGGTCGCGACGCCGGCGCCCTCGAGCGAGGCGAGGAGGCGCTCGGCGAGCGCGTCGGTGCCGAGCATGCCGTACATGGCGACATCCGCCCCGAGCTTGCCGCAGGCCACGGCCTGGTTGGCGCCCTTGCCCCCGGGGTACATGGCGAAGTCGCGGGCCGCCACCGTCTCTCCCGGGCCCGGGAACCGCTCGAGCCGCGTGACGAGGTCCACGTTGAGGCTCCCGAAGACAGCGATGCGTCCCTTTGGCACGTGCACCCTCTCAGGCGGAACGACCCCGCGAGCGCGGGGCGCGGGCGAGCCGTTGCGAACGGCTCTCATCATAGCGAACGCACGCCGGGGCGGATGCCCCGGCGTGCGCCTGTTCCCGTTGCCCGAGACGGGCGCCGGGATCAATTCACGATGGTGATCGTGCCCTTCATGTTGTGGTCGCCGAAGTGCGAGCCATTCTCCTCGAAGCACCCGAACTGCCAGGTGCCCACCTTGTCGGGCACCACGAGCGTGTACGTCACCGTGCCGCCCTTGGGCTCGAGCGCTACGGTCTCGGGAC
>Ga0102962_1000066_pt1 | contig 64867 bp, 61 predicted proteins | sample SalPonF2_C_D2_MG_FD_84519 | JGI IMG/M metagenome (GOLD analysis project Ga0102962, IMG submission 84519) | Salt pond soil microbial communities from South San Francisco under conditions of wetland restoration - Salt Pond MetaG SF2_C_D2_MG ...
GATGAGAGAGCTTGAGAACACCCTGTACCGGCCGGAGTTCGAGAAGGACAACTGCGGCTTCGGCCTGATCGCCCAGATGGACGACCAGCCCAGCCACTGGCTGGTCCAGACGGCGATCAAGGCGCTGGTGCGCCTGACCCACCGTGGTGCCGTGGCCGCGGACGGCAAGACGGGCGACGGCTGCGGGCTGCTGATCAAAAAGCCGGAGGCGTTCCTGCGCGCCGTCGCGGAGGAATCGGGCATTGTTCTTGCCGAGCGTTACGCCTCCGGCCTGGTGTTCCTGTCGTCCAACGAAGAAGCCGCCGCGCGTGCCCGGGCCGAGCTGGAAGGCCGGCTCGGTGCCCAGGGCCTCGAGGTCGCCGGCTGGCGCGCGGTGCCCACGGATCCCTCGGCCTGCGGCGAGCAGGCGTTGCGCACCCTGCCGCAGATCGAGCAGATCTACGTCAACGCTACCGGGAACATGGACGACGAGCGCTTCCAGCGCCACCTGTTCCTGGCCCGGCGCAAGGCGGAGAACGCGCTCGCAGACGACGCCGCGTTCTACGTACCGAGCCTTTCGGTGGACGTGTTCTCGTACAAGGGGCTGGTGATGCCGTCGTATCTGCCGGTGTTCTACCGGGACCTGAGCGACCAGCGCATGCAGTCCTCGCTGTGCGTATTCCACCAGCGCTTCTCTACCAACACCATGCCGCAATGGAGCCTGTCGCAGCCGTTCCGGTACCTGGCCCACAACGGCGAGATCAACACCATCCGCGGCAACCGCAACTGGTCGGTGGCGCGCAGCAGCAAGCTTTCCACGCCTCTGCTGCCGGACCTGGCGGAGATCCACCCGATCGTGTCGCCGGAGGGCTCCGACTCCAGCAGCCTGGACAACATGCTCGAGGTGCTGCTGGCCGGCGGCATGGACATCTTCCGCGCGATGCGCCTGCTGGTTCCGCCGGCGTGGCAAAACGTCGATACCATGGATCCGGACCTGCGGGCGTTCTACGAGTACAACTCGATGCACATGGAGCCGTGGGACGGTCCCGCCGGCATCGTTCTTACCGACGGCCGCTACGCCGCCTGCTGCATGGACCGCAACGGTCTGCGCCCGGCCCGCTACGTCGTCACCCGCGACCGGGTGATCACGCTGGCCTCGGAGATCGGGGTGTACGACTACGCGCCCGGAGACGTGGTGACCAAGGGTCGCCTGAAGCCCGGCCAGATGCTGGCGGTGGACACGCACACCGGGGAGGTCCTGCAGTCGGAGGACATCGACGGGCGGCTCAAAGCCCGTCAGCCCTACAAGAAGTGGCTGAGCCGGCATGTCCGGCACATCGAGTCCACCATGGACGAGGATGCCCAGGCGGCGCGCCACATGGACGGTGGGACGCTGCTGCGCTACCAGAAGCTGTTCGGCGTGAGCTTCGAGGAGCGCGACCAGATCATGCGGGTGATCGCCGAGGCCGGGCAGGAAGGCATCGGCTCGATGGGCGATGACACCCCGTTCCCGGTGCTGTCGAAGAAGCCACGGGCGCTGTACGACAATTTCCGCCAGCAGTTCGCCCAGGTGACCAATCCCCCGATCGACCCGATCCGCGAGCAGATCGTGATGTCGCTGGAGACCTGCCTGGGCGTCGAGCAGAACCTGTTCGAGGAGACCGAGGAGCACGCCGAGCGGCTGATCATCGACTCGCCGGTGCTCTCGGAGGGCAAGTTCCGCCAGCTCCTGGAGCTGGCAGACCCCGGTTATCGCCACCAGGTCTTCGATCTGAACTACCCGCGGGGCATCTCCCTGCCGGAGGCGCTCGACGAGCTGTGCGCGCAGGCCGAGCGGGCGGTGCGGGATGGCAACGTGATCCTGGTGCTCAGCGACCGGGATATCGACCGCGGGAAGCTGCCCCTGCACGCCCTGCTGGCGACGGGTGCCGTGCACCACCATCTGGTCGCCCGCGGCCTGCGCGGGGACGCCAACCTGGTGCTCGAGACCGCGACCGTGCGCGACCCGCACCACTTCGCGGTGCTGCTGGGCTACGGCGCCACGGCGATCTTCCCCTACCTCGCCTACCAGTGCCTGTACGACATGGTCGACACCGGCGAGGTCAAAGGCGTCGAGCCGGGCGTGCTCGCCAGCAACTTCCGCAAGGGCATCAACAAGGGCCTGTACAAGATCATCTCCAAGATGGGGATTTCGACCATCGCGAGCTATCGCGGGGCCCAGCTGTTCGAGATCGTCGGCCTGCACGACGAGGTGGTGGACTGCTGTTTCACCGGCACCGTGAGCCGGGTGCAGGGGGCCCGCTTCCCGGACCTCGAGCAGGACATCGAGGCGCTCGCGGACGCCGCCTGGAACCCGCGCGTTCTGCTGGACCAGGGAGGGCTGCTCAAGTTCGTGTTCGGCGGCGAATATCACGCCTTCAACCCGGACGTGGTCGCGACCCTGCACGCGGCGGTGCAATCCGGCGATTACGAGACATACAAGCGCTTCTCGTCGCTGGTGGACAACCGTCCGGTGACGGTGCTGCGCGACCTGTTCCGGTTGCGCGCCGACACCGATCCGATCCCGCTCGACGAGGTGGAGGCGGAGGAGAGCATCCTGCCGCGCTTCGACAGCGCCGGGATGTCGTTGGGCGCGCTGTCGCCGGACGCGCACGAGGCCATCGCCACCGCCATGAACCGCATGGGGGGACGCTCCAACTCGGGCGAGGGCGGCGAGGATGCCGCGCGCTACGGCACCGAACGCATGTCCAAGATCAAGCAGGTGGCCTCCGGGCGCTTCGGCGTGACGCCGCACTACCTGGTCAACGCGGAGGTGCTGCAGATCAAGATCGCCCAGGGCGCCAAACCCGGCGAAGGCGGGCAGCTGCCCGGCCACAAGGTCAACCAGATGATCGCGCGGCTGCGCTTCTCCAAGCCCGGCGTGGCGCTGATCTCGCCGCCGCCGCACCACGACATCTACTCGATCGAGGACCTGGCCCAGCTGATCTTCGATCTCAAGCAGGTCAACCCGAAGGCGCTGGTGTCGGTCAAGCTCGTCTCCGAGCCAGGCGTGGGCACGGTGGCGGCCGGGGTGGCCAAGGCCTACGCCGATCTGATCACCATCTCCGGCTATGACGGCGGTACCGGCGCCAGCCCGCTCACCTCGGTGAAGTACGCCGGCAGCCCGTGGGAGCTGGGCTTGTCGGAAACGCACCAGACGCTGCGCGCCAACGACCTGCGCGACAAGGTCCGGCTGCAGACCGACGGCGGGCTCAAGACCGGACTGGACGTGATCAAGGCGGCCATCCTGGGGGCCGAGAGCTTCGGCTTCGGCACCGCACCGATGGTGGCGCTGGGCTGCAAGTACCTGCGCGTGTGCCACCTCAACAACTGTCCCACCGGAGTGGCGACCCAGAACAACATCCTGCGCTTCAAGCACTTCATCGGCCTGCCGGAGATGGTGGAGAACTACTTCCGCTTCGTCGCCGCCGAGACCCGGGAGTGGATGGCGCGCCTGGGCGTGCGCCGGATGACCGACCTGATCGGGCGTACCGACCTGCTCGAGATCCTTCCGGGCGACACCGAGCGCATGCGCAGCCTGGACCTGACGCCGATCCTGTCCCCGAACTGCCTCGCCGGCAAGCCGCAGTTCTGCGCCGAGCCCCACAACGAGCCTTTCGACAAGGGCGAGCTCGCCGAGCGGATGGTCGCCGACATGCTGGACGCCATCGAGCACAAGCGCGGCGGCACGTTCCACTACGACATCCGCAACAACAACCGCTCGATTGGCGCCCGGGTTTCCGGCGAGATCGCCCTGCGGCACGGCAACTACGGCATGAGCAACGCCCCGCTGGAAGTGCGCCTGACGGGCACCGCCGGGCAGAGCTTCGGGGTCTGGAACGCCGGCGGGCTGCACCTGTACCTGGAAGGGGACGCCAACGACTACGTCGGCAAGGGGATGAGCGCCGGGCGGATCGTGATCCACCCCTCGCCCGAGGCCGGCTTCGCCAGCCAGGACACGGTGATCATGGGCAACACCTGTCTGTACGGTGCGACCGGCGGCGAGCTGTTCGCGGCGGGCCAGGCCGGTGAGCGCTTCGCGGTGCGCAACTCGGGGGCCATCGCGGTGGTCGAGGGCATCGGCGACCACGGCTGCGAGTACATGACCGGGGGCGTGGTGACGGTGCTCGGCGGCACCGGGGTGAACTTCGGCGCGGGGATGACCGGTGGCTTCGCCTTCGTACTTGACCTCGAGCGCAACTTCGTCGACCGCTACAATCACGAGCTGATCGACATTCATCGCGTGAGCACCGAGCCCATGGAGGCCCAGCGCAACTACCTCAAGGAGCTGATCCGCCGGCACGTGGCCGAGACCGGCAGCGCCTGGGGCCAGTACCTGCTGGATAACTTCGCCGACTTCGTGGGCAAGTTCTGGCTGGTCAAACCCAAGGCCGCCGATCTCGCCTCGCTGCTCGATACGCTGCGCCGGGCCGCCTGAACGCGCCCGGCGACCGGCTCCGGAACACGGCCACAAAGAACCCATGACCGATCCACTGCACTTTCTCGACATGCCCCGGCGGGACCCGGAGAAGCAGCCCGCCGAGGTCCGCATCAAGCGGTGGAACGAGATCTACGGACAGTTCGATCCCGACACCGCTGCCTCCCAGGCGGGGCGCTGCATCTCCTGCGGCAACCCGTACTGTGAGTGGAAGTGTCCGGTCCACAACTACATCCCGAACTGGCTCAAGCTGATCTCCGAGGGCAACCTGTTCGAGGCGGCCGAGCTGTCGCACAAGACCAACTCGTTGCCCGAGGTATGCGGGCGCGTGTGCCCGCAGGACCGCCTGTGCGAGGGCGCCTGCACCATGAACGACGGCTTCGGTGCGATCACCATCGGCGCGGTCGAGAAGTACATTACCGACGAGGCTGTTCGGCAGGGCTGGCGGCCGGACCTCGGCGCGGTCGAGGACAGCGGCCGTCGCGTGGCGGTGGTCGGGGCGGGTCCCGCCGGCCTGGCGGCAGCGGACGTGCTGGTACGCAATGGGGTCCGCGCGGTGGTCTACGACCGCTACCCCGAGATCGGCGGCCTGCTGACCTTCGGCATTCCGCCGTTCAAGCTGGAGAAGGAGGTCGTGCGCACCCGCCGGCGCCTGCTCGAGGAGATGGGCGTGGAGTTCGTGCTGGACACCGAAGTGGGGCGCGACATCGCCTTCGATCGGCTGGTCGCAGAATACGATGCGGTGTTCCTGGGCATGGGTGCCTACACGGCGATGCGCGGCGGCTTTCCCGGCGAGGATCTGCAGGGCGTGCACGAGGCCCTTCCCTACCTGGTGTCCAACATTCACACGGTGATGGAGATCCCCGGCGGTCCGGCCGAGCACATCAGTATGCAGGGCCGCCGGGTGATTGTGCTTGGCGGCGGCGACACCGCCATGGACTGCAACCGCACGGCCCTGCGCCAAGGCGCTTCCAGCGTCGTGTGCGCCTACCGGCGCGACGAGGACAACATGCCCGGGTCGCGCCGGGAGGTGCTCAACGCCCGCGAGGAAGGCGTCCAGTTCCGGTTCAACCGGCAACCGGTCGAGATCGTCGGTGACCGTCGGGTCGAAGGCGTCAAGTTCGTCACCACCCGGCTGGGTGACCCCGACGAGCGCGGGCGACGCAGGCCCGTACCGGTCCCCGGGTCGGAAGAAGTGGTCCCGGCCGACCGCGTGATCATCGCCTTCGGCTTCCGGCCCAGCCCCGCGGACTGGTTCCGCGACTTCGAGATCTACTGCGACCAGGGCGGCCGCGTGGTCGCCAGCCAGGCGCAGTACCGCTTCCAGACCAACAACCCCAAGGTGTTCGCGGGCGGCGACATGGTGCGCGGCTCCGACCTGGTGGTCACGGCGGTGTTCGAGGGGCGGCAGGCCGCCGAGGGCATCATGCGCTACCTCGAGGTCTAGCGATGTCCGGCGCACAACGCGCCCGCCCGGCGATCGATCCCCACGAACGCCTGATCCTGGCGCTGGACGTTCCCGACGTCGCCAGAGCTCGGACCCTGGTCGAGACGCTGGGCGACAGCGTGCGTTTCTACAAGCTGGGTCTGGAGCTGTTCATGGCCGGCGGCTGTTTCGAGCTTCTCGACTGGCTGACCGGCCGCGGCAAGCAGGTATTCGTCGATCTCAAGTTCTTCGATGTGCCCGCCACCGTCGCTGCCGCGGTACGTGCCCTGCGCGGACGCGGCGCGCGCTTCGCCACCGTCCACGGCAACCAATCGATCATGGAGGCCGCGGCGCAGGCCGCCGGCGACGGCCTCGGCATTCTCGCGGTGACGGTCCTGACCAGCCTCGACCGCGGCGACCTCGACGACCTCGGCTTCACCTGCGACGTCGAGTCTCTGGTTCTCTCGCGCGCCCGGCGGGCGCTCGCAGCCGGCTGCGAGGGGGTGGTGTCCTCGGGGCTGGAGGCCGCACGGCTGCGCACCGAGCTGGGACCGCGCCTGATGGTGGTCACGCCCGGGATCCGCCCGGTGGAGAATCGCCCGGTGGACGACCAGAAGCGGGTCATGACCCCCGTGCAAGCGTTCGCCGCGGGGGCTGACTACATCGTGGTGGGCCGTCCCATCCGCAACGCGCCCGACCCCCGGGCGGCGGCCGAGGACATTCAGGCAGACATTGCCCGCCATTTCGCCGCCGGGGAGGGCCGCAGATGAGCGAACCGGGACCGCGTAACGACCGCCTGCTGCGGGCACTGGCGCGCCAGCCGGTGGACCGCACCCCGGTATGGATGATGCGCCAGGCGGGACGCTACCTGCCGGAATACCGGGAAGTGCGCGAACGTGTGCCGGACTTCATGACCCTGTGCCGCACGCCCGAGCTGGCCTGCGAGGTCACGCTGCAGCCGCTGCGGCGCTTCGACCTGGACGCCGCGATCCTGTTTTCGGACATTCTCACCGTGCCGGAGGCCATGGGGCTCGGGCTGCACTTCGTGCCCGGCGAGGGACCGCGCTTCGAGCGGCCGGTGCGCAGCCGCGCCGACGTCGGCACGCTGCCCCGACCCGACCCGGCGCGGCAGCTTGCGTACGTGCCCGAGGCGGTGCGCACGATCCGCCGCGAGCTGGGCGGCAAAGTGCCGCTGATCGGCTTTTCCGGCAGCCCCTGGACGCTCGCGACGTACATGGTGGAGGGGCGCCCGAGCCGGCAGTTCGCACACATCAAGGGCATGCTGTATGACGATCCCGGCACGCTGCACCGGCTGCTGGCGCTACTGAGCGACACCCTGATCGACTACCTGGGTGCCCAGATCGAGGCGGGCGCCGAGGCGCTGCAGATCTTCGACACCTGGGGCGGCACGCTCAGCACTCCGGCCTACCGGGCGTTCTCGCTGGACTACATGGCACGCATCCTGAACGGACTGGAGCGCGAGCGCGACGGCCGGCACGTCCCCGTAATCCTGTTCACCAAAGGCGGCGGAGCATGGCTCGAGGACATCGCGGCCACCGGCTGTGACGCGGTGGGGCTGGACTGGAGCCTTGAGCTGGGCGCGGCACGCGCCCGAGTCGGGGATCGCGTGGCGCTGCAGGGAAACATGGACCCGGCGGTCCTGCGGGCGCGCCCCGAGGTGATCCACGAGGAAGTGGCACGGGTGTTGCGCAGCTATGGCGCGGGCCACGGCCACGTCTTCAACCTGGGGCACGGGATCACGCCGGACGTCCCGCCGGAGCATGCGGCGGCGATGGTCGAGGCCGTGCGCGAGCTGAGCCCGGCCTGGCACACGGAGCCCTGATCGCGCCGCACCCACGTGAGGTTACCGCGGTTCGCGCTCAGGCCGTGGAAGACAGGCGCCGGCCGATCTGGCGCAGCCCGTGATCGATATCGTCTCCGAGCGCGACACCCCCCGCCGCGGTGATCGCGGGCCCGTGGCGTACCGAGAAGCCGCCCCCCACGAACACCGGGCGTGCGGCGGCATCGATCAGCCGGGCGAGGCGTTCACCTCGTTCCCCCCAGTCCAGGCGCTCGGACCCCGACAGCACGATGGCCGCGCTGCGCGAGCGACGGGCGGCCTCGGCCAGCTCGTCCAGGGGCATGTCCGCTCCAAGCAGCACGAGGTGGAAGCCCTGCTCCAGCGCCCGCAGCGTGAACAGGATCAGCCCGAGTTCGTGCAGCTCGCCTTCCATGCAAGCCGCCAGCAGCCGCGGGCGCTGCCGGTCGGCGGCAACATGGTGCAGGCGCGCACCGAGCTTGTTGCGCAGGTAGACCCCGAAAAAATGCTCCTCCGCCACGGTCCCCTCCCCGCTCTCCCAGCGGCGTCCAAGGCTCTCCAGCAGCGGCACCACCAGTCGCTCGACCACGAGGTCCACGGGGTAGAGCGACAGCGCCTGGTTGTATACGGCCTCGAGCGCGGCGTGGTCGAACGCGGTGACGGCATCCAGCATCTCCCCCAGGTACTGCTGCCACGGGCCGGCCGGGTCGCCGGCAGCGGCTTCCTCGGCCTCGAGCACCCGGCGCGCCTGGCTGATGGAGATCCCCCGTTCGAGCAGCTGGAGCACCCGCCGGATGCGTTCAATGTCGGCCCGGCCGTACAGCCGGTGCCCTTTGGGTGTGCGCCGGGGCTGGACAAGACCGTAACGACGCTCCCACGCCCGCAGGGTGACCGCGTTGACTCCGGTCAGCGCCGATACGGTGCGGATCGGGTACAGCTCGCCGTCGGAGACCTTCGGTTCCGGTTCCATCGTTCTGTTGCGCCCCCCGGGCTCGTCGGGCCTGACCGGTGACCGGCTTATGAATTATACAATTCCTGTACACGGATGCCAGCAGCGCGCGGTCCGCGGCTTGCTTCGGAGGCGAACCGGCAGGAACATGAAGGAGTCCGGCGATCCGCCGGCGGCCGCTTTCTGGGAGCGATGGGCAGCACCACGACAGTCGAGCGTACCCGCGCGATTACCTTCGACCTCGACGACACCCTGTGGGAGGTGGAGGGCGTGCTGCGCCTCGCCGACGCCCGGTTGCACGCGTGGCTGGCACGCTACCAGCCGCGGGCGGCGTCACGCTTCCCGCCCGTCGAGCTGCGCAGCATGATGGCGGCGATTGCCGCGGAGCGGCCCGAATGGGCCCACGACTTCAGCTACCTGCGACGGGCGGCGCTTTCCCGCGCGGCGAGGCTGGCCGGCGACGAGGAGGACCTCTCCGACGAGGCGTTCCGGGTGTTCCTGCGGGCGCGCAACGAGGTGGTTCTCTACGACGACGTGCGCCCGGTGCTGGACCGGCTGCGCCGGCGCTACCCCATGGCCAGCATCACCAACGGCAACGCCGACGTGCGCCTGGTCGGGCTGGAGACGTACTTCACGGCCGCGATCTCCGCCGCGGGGGTCGGCTACGCCAAGCCCCATCCGGTCCCGTTTCAGGCCGCCTGCGCCGCTCTCGGGCATGCGCCCGCCGAGGTGGTGCACGTCGGCGACGATCCCGAGTCCGACGTTGCCGGGGCGGCCGCCGCCGGCCTGCGCACGATCTGGGTGAACCGGAAGGGGCGGGATTGGCCTGGAGGCCCGGGACCGGACGCGGAGATACGCTCGCTCGACCAGCTCGAGGTCGCCCTTACCGGGCTCTGAGCACCGGCCGGTGGCCGGTCCTCATCCGCCGTCCCCGCCGGTCGTTGCGCGTTGTCCACCGGCCGTAGCGCGAGCCTTCAGCAAGGGTACGAGCTTGGCCCATACCACCGCCAGCACCAACGGCTGCGCACGGGCATTGGGATGGATGCCGTCCTCCTGCATCAGCGCCGGATCCAGGTCGTCGCCCTTCTCCAGCCTGGCCAGCAGGAACGGCACCAACGGTACCGACATGCGTCGCGCGAGGTCCGGGTAGACTTGGTGGAAGCGATGCGTATAGGCATTCCCATAGTTCGGCGGCAACCGCATTCCCAGTAACAGTATGCGGGCGCCCCCCTGCCGGGATGCACGGATAATGGCCGCGAGATTGGCGCGCATGGCCTCAAGCGACAGACCCCGCAGGCCGTCATTGGCTCCCAGCTCGACGACCACGATCGCCGGATGGTAGCGGCGCAGCAGCAGCGGCAGCCGTTCCAGACCGCCGCGGGTGGTGTCGCCGCTGATGCTGGCGTTTACCACGCGGTAATGGTATCCCTCGCGTTTCAGGCCGGTCTGCAGCCGGCTGACCCAGCCGCTGTCCAGCGGTATTCCGTGTGCCGCGCTCAGACTGTCCCCCAGGACCAGGATGACGGGTGCCTGCGATCCGCCCGCGAACGCCGGCAGCGGCAGGAACACGACCAGGCACACCAGGAGCGCTTTGATGGTCGACACGAGCGGGACACCCATCATCCGGGGGGAAAGGCTGAGCAAGGAGGTTAGCAGCCCCGAGGGAACGCTGACCATTCTCGACGAGGTCAGCCTGGAGGTTGCCTCCGGCGAGGCCATCGCGATCGTGGGGCCGTCCGGGTCCGGCAAATCGACCCTGCTGGGCGTGCTCGCGGGCCTCGACCTGCCGACGCGCGGCCGGGTGTTCCTGGCCGGCGCCGAGCTGACCGCCCTGGACGAGGACGGCCGCGCGGCGGTGCGCGCGGCCCACGTCGGCTTCGTGTTCCAGAATTTCCAGCTGCTGCCCGCGCTGACCGCGCTGGAGAACGTCATGCTGCCGCTCGAGCTGGCCGGAATGGACGACAGCCGCAACCGCGGCCGACAGTTGCTCACGCGCGTGGGACTGGAACGGCGGGGGGGCCATTATCCCCGCCAGCTCTCCGGGGGCGAGCAGCAGCGCGTCGCGCTGGCGCGGGCGTTCGCGCGCGACCCGGACGTGCTGTTCGCGGACGAGCCCACGGGCAACCTCGACCGCCTCACCGGTGAGCACGTCGTGGAGCTGCTGTTCTCCCTCAACGCTTCCCGTCACACCACGCTGGTGCTGGTCACGCACGAGGAGCGGCTCGCCGCTCACTGTCACCGCGAGCTGCTCCTGGACGGCGGACGCCTGTCCGTCGCCGGCGCCGGAGCGCGCTGATGGGCGGAACCTGGCGGTTCGCCGCCCGCTTCCTGGCGCGGGACTGGCGGGCGGGGGAGCTGCGCCTGCTGGCGCTGGCGCTGGTGATCGCGGTCGCTGCCATCTCCGCGGTGGGCTTCTTTACCCAGCGCGTGCGCCTGGGCCTCGAATCGCAGTCCGGCGAGGTGCTCGGCGGCGATCTCGTGGTGCTTTCCGGCCATCCGGTCGGCACGGAGCTGGCACGGGCGGCCCATCGGGCCGGCCTGCGCACCGTCCGCACGCTAAGCTTCCCCAGCATGGCCGGACACGGCAACCGGCATACGCTCGCGACGATCCGCGCCGTCGGATCCGCCTGGCCGCTGAAGGGGGCCGTAGGTATCGCGGCCCGGCCCTTCGGCCCGGTGACCCGGGTCCGGCATGGTCCGCGCCCGGGTCACGCCTGGCTCGACCCACGGCTGATGAGCCTGCTGCACCTGCGGCCCGGTGACCGCGTGACGGTAGGCGATGCCACGCTCACGGTCAGCCGCGCGCTCGCCTACGAGCCCGATCGCAGCGCCAGCTTCCTCAGTCTCGCCCCACACCTGATGATCAACCTGGCCGATGTCGCGAAGACCGGGCTGGTGCGTCCGGCGAGCCGGGTCCGCTACCGCCTCCTGGTGGCAGGGCCGCCGGCGGCCGTACGGAGTTTCCGGAAGGCCGTCGAGCCGCACCTGGATCCCGCGACCCGGCTGCAGGACGCAAGCGACGTGCGGCCACAGCTGGCGATGGCGCTGCGCCGGGGACAGCAGTTCCTGGCGCTGGCGGCGCTGGTCAGCGTGATCCTTTCGGGTGCGGCCGTCGCGGCATCGTCCCGCCAATATATGCGGCGGCGGCTGGACAGCGCCGCGGTGCTGCGCTGCCTGGGCATGCCCGCGAGGCAAGTGGCCGGGGTCTACGCAGCCGAGCTGGGCGCCGTCGGACTGCTGGCGAGCCTGGCCGGGTGCGCCGCCGGATACCTGGGCCAGTACGGTCTGTCCTGGCTACTCGGAAGCCTGCTCGGCGGGCGGCTCCCCGCCGCGGGCTGGAGCCCCGCGCTGCCGGGGCTGGCGACCGGTCTGCTGCTGCTGCTCGGCTTCGCCATGCCGCCGCTGCTGCACGTCTCCCGCGTGCCGCCGGCGCGCGTGCTGCGGCGCGAGCTGGGCACCCCGGGACCGCCGGGCCTTCTGACCTACGCGGCCGCAGTGCTGGCCGTGGGCGCCCTGCTCTGGTGGCACACGGCCGAGACGGCGCTGACGCTGCGGGTGTTCGGCGGAATCGCCGGCACCGCGGCCGCGCTGGGCGCCGCCGGGCTGGCGCTGATCGGGCTGCTCGGACGGCTGCGCCGTGGGGTCGGGACCAGCTGGCGTTTCGGCATCGCGGCCATCGCCCGCCGGCGCGGGGAAAGCGTGATCCAGCTGGTCGCCTTCGGCCTGGGCATCATGCTGCTGCTGCTCCTGAGCCTGGTGCGGGCGGATCTGCTGGCCGGGTGGCGCAGCAGTGTCCCGGCCGATGCGCCGAACGAGTTCCTGATCAACATCCAGAAAGGCCAGCGCCAGCCCCTGCGGTCGTTCATGGAATCACGTGGCGTGACCCGGCCGCGGCTATACCCGATGGTCCGGGCCCGGCTGGTGGCGCACAACGGGACGAAGATCCGGCCGGGCACCTACCGGGATCCCCGCGCCCGGCATCTGGCCGAGCGCGAGTTCAACCTCTCCTGGGCGGCGCGTCTCCAGCCCGGCAACCGGGTCGTCGCCGGCCACTGGTGGACGCGCGCCGACCACGGCAAGCCGCTGCTATCGGTCGAGCGCGGGCTGGCGCAGCGCCTCGGCCTCAAGGTCGGCGACACTCTGCGCTTCTACGTCGCGGGACGCTCCCTGACCCTGCGCATCGCCAGCCTGCGCAAGGTGGCATGGGACTCGTTCCGGGTGAACTTCTTCACCGTTACCCCGCCCGGCGTGCTGGCGGGCTTTCCCGCCACCTGGATCACCAGCTTCTACCTGCCGCCCGGGCACGGGCAGGTGCTCAGCGACCTGATGAAACGCTTTCCCGACGTGAGTGTCATAGACGTGAACGCGATTCTCGACCAGGTGCGGACGGTGATGCAGCGGGTCAGCATGGCGGTGCAGTACGTATTCGGGTTCACCCTGGCGGCCGGGGTACTGGTGCTGCTGACCTCGGTCCAGACCACCCGCCGGGAGCGCCTGTACGAGAGCGCCATTCTGCGGACGCTCGGCGCCTCGCGGCGCACCGTGCTGGCCGGGGTCGCGGCGGAATTCGTCGTGCTGGGGGCGCTCGCCGGGCTGATCGGCGGTCTGGCGGCGCTGGCCGCGGGCCAGCTCCTGGCGAGCCAGCTGTTCCATTTCGCCTACCGGCCCGACCCGCTCGTCCCACTGGTCGGCATCGTCGCGGGAGCGGGCGGCATCGGCCTGACGGGTGTGCTCGCCACGCGTTCCGTACTGCGCCAGCCCCCGGTCACGACGCTGAGGGAGCACGGCCAATCGCCATGAACGGCGACACGTTACAGGGCGGCACCCCGCTGCGCCTGCTCACGCTGGACGGCGGTGGCATCCGTGGACTGATCACCGCGGTATGGCTGCACCGCCTGCACGAGATCGTGGCCCGGCCGCTGGCCCAGACCTTCGACGTGGTGGCCGGCACTTCCACGGGGAGCATCCTGGCCGCGGCGCTCGGCACCGGCCGGTCCACCGACGACGTCATCGCCCATTACCAGCGCCACGGGCGCGACGTGTTCCCCAGCGGCCCGGGCCGCCTGCTGGGTCGGCTGCGCCGGGTATTCACCGAGGGACTACCGCCGGCGCGTTACGACAGCAGCGGACTGCGGCGGGTGCTGGAGGAGGTCTTCGGCGAAGCCCGCATGGGCGACGTGCTCCGGCGCACCCTGATCACCTGCTACGAGCCGGCGCGCCACCGGCCCGTGGTTCTGGACAGTCACGACCCGGCCTGCCGGGACCTCCGGCTGCGCGACGCCTGCATGGCCTCGGCCGCCCTGCCCGGCCTGTTCCCGCCGTACACGCTGGAGCTGGCCGGACCGGGGACTCTTGAGCTGGTGGACGGCGGCGAATTCGACTATAACCCGCTGGCTCAGGCGCTGGCGCTACTGCTGGCGGAAAATCCCGACGGCTGCCGCGACGGGCTGGTTGCCACCTCGCTCGGGACCGGCATCAGCCGCGACGCCCCCGCCGCGGAACGCGCCGCGGAGGCGCCGGTCGGCGAAGGGGACCTGCGCTGGCTGGAGCCGTCCCTGGAGACGCTGGCCGGCGGGCCGCTTGCACCCGCTGCGCGGGGCTGCCTGCAACGGGCCCGTTACTATCGCCTGCAGGTCGAGCTGGAGCCGGACCTGGCAAATCCCGACGGGGTGGACAGCGACACGATGCGGCAACTGCTGCAGGCGGCGCAAGCCTGGATCGACGACGGCGGACGGGAGCGGCTGGCTCGGCTCGCCCGCGACCTATCACCGGTGGCCGCGCCCAGCTCCTGAGGGCAGCCGGGCGAACGCCGCCAGGGCCTCCTGCGTACCGGCGCGCAGATCGACCACCGGGGCCGGCTAATTCCGCCCGATCACCAGATCGCCGATCCCGAGCTCAGCTCTCTACCCGGTTGCGCGCCCGCCCCGCGAGCCAGGCACGGATGTTCGCGGCCACTTCCTCCACCGCCCGTTGACGGGCCTGGTGGGACGCCCAGGCCACATGCGGAGTCACCAGCAGGTTGTCCAGCCGTGCCGAGGCCAGCGGGTCGGCCGCGGCCGGAGGTTCCTGGGGGAGAACGTCGATGCCGGCCCCGCCGAGTCGGCCGTCGCGCAGGGAGCGCAGCAGGGCCGCGCCGTCGACTAAAGCCCCGCGCGCGGTGTTGATCAGGATCGCGCCGGGCTTCATCCGGGCCAGCTCGGTTTCGCCGATCAGGCGGCGCGTGGCCGGCGTCAGCGGGCAGTGCAGTGAAAGTACGTCGGCGTGCCGCAGCAGCTCGTCCAGGGGAAGCCGTCCCTGCCGGCGGTCGCCGCCGCCGGGCCGGCGCGCCACCAGTACGTCCATACCGAACGCCCGCGCAGCGACCGCCACGGCGCCACCCAGTGTGCCGTGCCCCACGATGCCCAGGCGGCGTCCGTGCAGCTCGCCGAAAGGATAGTCCAGCAGGCTGAACTGCCCTGCCCGCGCCCACTCGCCGCGGCGCACCGCAGCCGTGTGCTCGGGCAGACGCCGGCTCAGCGCCAGCAGCAGCGCGAACACCTGCTCCACCACCGATGCGGTGCAGTAGTCACGGATGTTGCTCACCGCGATGCCCCGCGCCGCGGCAGCGGCGAGATCCACGTTATCCGTGCCGGTCGCCGCCAGGCAGATCAGCCGCAGCCCGGGTGCGGCCCGCAGCACCCGGGCATCCAGGCGCTGCTTGTTGGTCACGACCACGGCCGCATCGCCGATTGTCTCAACCAGCCCTCCTTCGGGCCGGGCATACATCCGCCACCGGGGCAGGGCCTCGCGCAGTGGCGACAGGTCCAGGTCGGCCTGGTCGACCGTGGCGAGGTCGAGAAATACGCCTTCCAAGGGATCACTCCCGGTTTACAACGAACCCGGCGCGCGGGAAGTGCACCACCACCTCGCCCACGCGCGGGTCCTCGCGCCGGATGGCCACCTCGTGGAACGAACACGACACCAGCTCGCCGCTCACCGGGTCGCGACCGTAGTCGTCGGGCATCACGTTCACCCGCTCCCCGGGGCGGAAGCCGCACGAGAACGCCCCCGAAGGGGGCTCGGGCGACACCTCCCGCGCCACGCGCAGCGCCTCCAGCGACGACAGCTCGCGGCGCCGCCCGTGCCCGATCCCCGAGAGGCGGTCCAGCCAGGCGGTTACCGTAGTCAGCGGCTCCAGGATGTCTGCCCCCGGATAGGACTCCTTCAGCGAGTCCGGACGCCCCAGCATGATGCTGTTGCGGGCGAACCAGAGGTTCATACTCGCGTGGATATCGGCGACTCCCGGCGCCTTCCCGCGCAGGAACGGGCGGCGATCGGACAGCTGCTCGGCCAGCCAGCCGAGCTGTACCGCCCACTGCTCGCGCCTGCGCGGCAAGCTTTGCCGCATTGCGGCCGGGTCGAACCGGCGCCCCATCAGGGCCTCCCGGTCCCGGATGAAGGCGGTGGGCACGGCGTCGGCCAGACAGGCGAAGATCATTGCGGTAGTCAGTGGAAACAGGATCCGGTCCGCCCACGCGCCGATCATCCACTCCAGACCCGGGTCCGTGTCCAGGCCATCCTCGGGGTGGCGGCGCCGGATTTCGCGGATGATGATGCGGGTATCGCAGTAGACGTCGGCGCCGATCTGCATCACGGGCGTGCGGCGGTAGCCGCCCGTCAGCGGCATGAGATCGGGCTTGGGCATGATTACCGGGATCTGCACCGAGCGCCATGCCAGGCCCTTCATACCCAGCAGCAGGCGAATCTTCTCGGAGTAGGGCGAGCCGTCGTAATGATGCAGAATGATCTCGTGCGCGGGTGCATTCATGCTCTGCCGATGCCTCGCTCGACGTCGCCGGATCCGTCCAGGGGCGCTGATGGGGTTAGTACTGTACCGGACCGCAAGACGGCTATCCAGGTGACATGCGACGCGACTTCCTGATCTACGAGGGCGTGACCCGGGAGGACCTGTGAGCAAGGTCTCTCACCTCGAATGGTGCTGTACGGATCTCGCTGCCGCACAGGGATTCCTGAACACGATGTTCGGCTGGCAGTTCCGCTCCCATGGCCAGCACTTCGCCGAGCACATTCCGCCGGCCGGGCCCCGGATCGGGCTGCTCCAGGTCGACGAGCTGCCGCCCCCCGGGGCGTGTCAGGGATACCTCCGCGTCGAGAACCTCGACCACTGCCTGGAACGCGCGACCGCGGCCGGGGCCGCAGTGCAGTGCCCGGCCCGCGTCATCCCGGGCTACGGTCGCTACGCGCGCATCCTTATCCCCGGCGGTGCCGTGATCGGCTTGTTCCAGTGGCAGCGGCCCTGACGCGCGATTCCGCGCCGGGCACGTTTTTGCTAATCTGCTTGATTGCCAAAGGATCTCCCTGCCGCGGCAATGGTTCCGGTGTCCCGGCCCGCGAGCGGGAGCCACCGGTCCCGGAACCCGTCGCGCCGGGCCCCCACCGGCCGCGGCGCCGATTGCCCCGGCCCCGGACATCACATCGGATCACAAGGAGCTTCACGATGAGCAAACCCGTACGCGTCGCCATCACCGGTGCCGCCGGCCAGATCGGCTACCAGCTGGCATTCCGCATCGCTGCCGGGGACATGCTTGGACCGGACCAGCCGATCAGTCTGCAGCTGCTCGAGATCACCCCGGCCCTGGATGCGCTCAAGGGCGTGGTGATGGAGCTGAACGACTGTGCCTTCCCGCTGGTGCACGAGATCCGCGCAACCGACCGGGCCGAGGAGGCCTTCGACGGCGCCGACGTCGCCCTGCTGGTCGGAGCCAAGCCGCGCGGGCCCGGCATGGAGCGCTCCGACCTGCTCCAGGCGAACGCCAAGATCTTCTCTGTGCAAGGCAAAGCCCTGGATCAGCACGCCAGCCGCGACGTGCGGGTGCTTGTGGTGGGCAACCCGGCCAACACCAATGCCCTGATCACCAGCGCCAACGCCCCGAGCCTCGATCGTCGCCAGATCACCGCCATGACCCGCCTGGACCACAATCGCGCCCTGGCCCAGCTTGCGCTCAAGAGCGGCACGCATGTTAGCAACATCCGCCGCATGATCATCTGGGGCAACCACTCCTCGACCCAGTACCCCGACATCAGCCACGCCCTGATCGGGGGCAAGTCCGCCACGGAGCAGCTCGAGACGAGCTGGGTCCGCGACGAGTTCATCCCCACGGTGCAGAAGCGCGGCGCCGCCATCATCAAGGCCCGCGGCGCCTCCTCGGCAGCGTCCGCGGCTTCCTCGGCGATCGACCACGTGCACGACTGGATGCTGGGAACCCCCGAGGGCAACTGGGTCAGCATGGCCGTGCCGTCGGACGGCAGCTACGGCATCGGCGAAGGCGTCATCTACTCCTACCCGGTGAGCTGCCGCAACGGCCAGTACGAGATCGTGCGGGACCTCCCGGTCGACGACTTCAGCCGCGAGCGGATGGACGCCACCGCGGCGGAGCTGCGCGAGGAACGTGAGGCGGTCGCCGAGCTGCTGTAGCAGATCCCGGACCCTTCAGGGTCTTCCGCAGCACCCGGAGCGACGACCGGGAAGGACGGTGCCGCGGCGCCGCCCTTCCCGCTTCTCGACCTCCCGGGACGGGCCGGTATACGCTGTCGGCGACCGCGCGCAAGGGGAGCCATATGGATAGCATTCAGATCGGCCAACAGGGACCGCCGCGGCGGCTCGAAGGGCTCGAGACGCTTCCCGCGACCGGCATGGTCTGGCTGGACTTCGTTCGGGACGAGGCCCACGACTGGCCCCAGGTGGTAGAGCGCCTGACGGGCGTGCGCATCCATGAGCAGCACGTCCAGGACAGCTTTCATCCCACCCACCCCTCCTTCTTCGACACCACTCCTGGCTACGAGATGCTGATCTTCCAGGGCCTGTCGCCGGAGACCGAGGACCAGCGCATGGTCACGCGCTCGACCGCCTTCTTCCTGCTCGAGCGCATGCTGGTCACGATTCACGCCGGCGACAGCCCGTCCGTGCAGATCGTGCGCCAGCGGGTGCTGGACGGCGTGGGCCGCACGCCGCGGCAGCCGTCCGAGCTCATGCACATGTTGCTCAGCGCCATGGTCGATCGCTTCCTGGAGATCCGCGAGCCGCAACGGGCCGTACTCGACCAGCAGCAGGAGGCGCTGCTGGACCCCGCCAACCCGTTTCAGGACTGGACCGCCCTGATCGCCTTTCGCAGCAACGCCAACCGCCTGATGCTGCTTTGCGAGGAGCAGACCGACGCGATCGAATCCTGGCGCGAGAACACGGTGGTGGAGCTCGGCCGCCACCTGGAAGTGCGCTTCAACGACCTGCTCGAGCACATCCGCCGGGTCTCCAGCCACGCGGCCCTGCTGCACCACGATACCGAGGCCGTGATCCAGCTGCACTTCTCCGCCGTGGCCCACCGTACCAACGAGGTGGTGCGGGTGCTCACCGTGGTGTCCGCGATCTTCCTGCCACTGACGCTGATCGCCGGAATCTTCGGCATGAACTTCCAGAACATGCCCGAGCTGCACACCCATTACGGGTACTACGGCTCGCTCGCCGGCATGCTGGTGCTGGCCGTGGTGCTGCTCGGCGTGTTCCGCTGGAAGCGCTACATCTGAGCGTCGGGCCCAATCCCCTTTGCCTCCCGCACGAACCGGTGCTTAAATCGATTCAGGGGCTCAAGGCTTGCCCGCGGGACATCCGCCGCGGGGCCACAGGGGAGGCTGACATGAAGCTTGGCGAGATTCTCAATCGCAAGGGATGGGGCACCGTCAACACGGAAGAGTCGATCAACGTGGAAACGGCGGCGCGGATCATGTGCGACAACCGCGTCGGGTCTGCGGTGATCATGTCGCGCGACGGTGGGGTCGCCGGCATCGTGACCGAGCGGGACATCCTGCGTCACTTCGCCGAAAAGGGCGCGACCCTGGGCGAGATGGGCGTCCGCTCGGTGATGTCGCGCAAACCGCGTACGGGCACGCCCGAAACGCGCGTCGAGGAAGCGATGCAGATCATGACCGAGCACCGCTTCCGCCACATGCCCGTCCTCGACGGGGAGGGCCGCCTCGTGGGGCTGGTCTCGCTGGGAGACCTGGTCAAGGCGCGCCTGGAAGAGAAGGCCACCGAGGCCGAGAACCTGCGCGAATACATCGCGCACTCGTGACCCCTCCGGCGGGGCGCAGCCGCGCGGTCCCGCACGCCGGGCCGCGCGGATTTTCCCGCCAGCACCGCTCCATGCGCCACGGGCAACGCCGTCCAGGCAAGGCGATAGAGCCCCCTGTGAGATGAGGCATTGCCTCTGGCCGGGTTAGTATGGATCGGACCAACCGTCCGACTACCGAGGCCATTGCCATGCAGGCAGTCCAGCTCCAGTCCTTCGGTGTCCCCGCCGAGGCCGTCGCTTGTGTCGAGCTGCCGGATCCGGACCCGCCGGGTCCGGGCGAGGTCCTGGTCGAGGTCGAGGCCTGTCCGATCAATCCGGCCGATCTGCTGACCCTGAGCGGCGACTACGGCCGTCTGCCCGAATTGCCTGCAATCCCGGGCGCGGAAGGCGTGGGGCTTGTGCGCGAGACGGGGCCGGAGGTTGACACGGTTCACGTCGGCGACCGTGTGCTGCTGCCCCGCGGAGAGGGGACCTGGCGAAGCCTGACAAAGGCTTGCGCGCGGGACCTCTTCCCGCTACCGGCGGAGGCGGACCCGGCGCAGCTGGCGATGCTGACGGTCAATCCGCCCACCGCCTACCTCCTGCTGCATTCGGTCAGCGCGCTCTCGCCCGGGGCCTGGGTGATCCAAAACGCCGCTAACTCGGGCGTAGGTCGCTGCGTGATCCGCCTGGCCCGCCGGGTCGGCCTGCACACGATCAACGTCGTACGCCGGGAAGCGCTGCTGGACGAGTTGCGCGCCATGGGTGCGGACGCGGTCGTGCTCGACGGCGAGGACCTGCCGGCGAGAGTGCGCGCGCTGGAAGGCGCCGCCGCGCCCGTGCTTGGCCTGGACGCCGTGGGCGGCGGCGCCACCGACCGCCTCGCCGCCTGCCTGGCCGGGCACGCGACCCTGGTCAGCTACGGCCTGATGAGCGGAGAGCCATGCCGCATCGATCCGAAGCACCTGATCTTCCGCGGTCTTATGCTACGCGGCTTCTGGCTGGCAGACTGGTTCCGCCACGCGCCCCGCCAGAGCCGGATCTCACTCTACCGCGAGCTCCTGCGCGGCATCTCGGACGGCGAGATCGGCACGCCGGTGGAAGCACGCTATCCGCTCGAGCGCGTCCGCGAGGCCGTCGCCCACGCCGCGCGCCCGGGACGCAACGGCAAGATCCTGCTGGTACCGTCCGCCTCCGGGGCGTGACGGCAGCGGACGATTCATTCACTAATCGGGAATCACCATGAGCGAACAATCCCGCCCGGTCACGCCGCGCCCGGCCGCGACGGTGGTGTTGGTCCGTGACGTTGCCGACGGCGTCGAGGTATTCATGCTGCAACGGGACCCCGCCCTCACGTTCGGCGGCGGAGCCCATGTCTTCCCCGGCGGCTCGGTCGACCGCGCCGACCGCTCGGGACGCCTGCAGCGACTGGTGGACGATCGCGACGACGCCGGCGCGAGCCGCCGCCTGGGACTCGAATCCGGCGGGCTGGCCTACTGGATCGCAGCGATCCGCGAGTGCTTCGAGGAGGCCGCCGTGCTGCTGGCCCGCGACGCGGCGGGCGTCCTGCTGGGTGGCGGAACGGAGCACGACGGTGAGCTGGAAGCCGCACGCCAGCGGCTCATCGCTGGCGAGGACGAGTTCGCCGCGTTCTGCGAAGACCGGGGCCTCACGCTGGCGGCGTCCGAGCTCTGCTACCTGAGCCACTGGATTACCCCGGAGGCCGTGCCCAAACGCTTCGATACGCGCTTCTTCATCGCGGGCGCCCCGCCCGGACAGGAAGCACGGGCCTGCCAGCAGGAAACCGTCGCGCATACGTGGATACGGCCGGAGGAGGCGATCGTGCGCAGCGACGGCGGCGAGATCGAGCTGATGTTTCCCACCCGCAAGACGCTGGAATCGTTGTCCGGCTACAGCTCCGCCGCGGCGTTGCTGGCGGAGGTCCGAGCCCGCGCGCACGTGCCCGCGATCCAGCCCCGGGTGGTCAAGGGGAGCGGTGGCATCCGCGTGCTGCTGCCGGGCGAACCCGGTTACGACGACCCGCAATGAGACCGCAAAGTTCAGGTACACACGGCAGACATCGGGGCTTCGGGCCCCGGAGGAGACTCGCCATGCCACTCGACGCCAGCCCCGGATACCAGAACATCCTGGTCGCGCCGCTCACCGGCACGCTCGGCGCGGAAATCCACGGAGTCGACCTGGCGCAACCGCCTGACGAAGCGACCCTGGCCGAGATCCATGGAGCCTTCCTCGAGCACCACGTGATTTTCTTCCGTGACCAGCAGCTAACCCCCGAGCAGCAGATGGCTTTCGGGCGTCGCTTCGGCGAGCTGGACACGCACCCGTTCGTGGAAGGGCGCGACGACTACCCGGAGGTGCTGGAAATCATCACCGAACCCGAGGACCGAGCCAACTTCGGCGGCGGCTGGCACACCGACGTGACCTTCCTCCCGGAACCGGACCTCGGCTCGATCCTGTACGCCGTGGATGTTCCACCGTACGGCGGCGACACCCTGTTCGCGAACCAGCAGGCCGCCTGGAATGCGCTTTCCGACACCATGCAAGAGATGCTGGACGGCCTGGTGGGGCTCCACTCGGCGAGCATGCAGTACACGCAGGGCGGATATTCCACCCAATCGAAGGCCATGCGTACGAAAAATTCCGACCGGGCCGCCGGGGTGGTCGAACACCCGGTGGTCCGCACGCATCCCGAGACCGGGCACAAGGGACTCTACGTGAATCCCGCGTTCACCACGGGGATCAAGGGGATGCACCGCGACGAGTCGCAGGCGCTGCTGGCTTTCCTGTTCCGCCACGCCGTGCGCGAGCCTTTCGCCTGCCGCTTCCGCTGGGAGCCCGGCTCGCTGGCGATGTGGGACAACCGCTGCGTGCAGCACTACGCGCTGCACGACTACAAGGGCCAGCGCCGGCACATGCGCCGTATCACCATCCGGGGAGACCGGCCGTACTGAACGGCTCGGCACCTGCCGGAGGCGGATACACAGCCAGGCTCAGGCCGTGAGCGCCCCCGGCGCGGATCGGCAGGCTGCGGACCCTCTTCCCGGTGGCGGCGAACACCGCGTGGGTGATGGCCGGGGCGATCGGCAGCGTGGCGATCGCCCCGGCCATCACGTACTCGACCCGGATGTTCGGGTAGCCGTAGGGGCATCGCGCGGGCGCTGATCGTGCCGGGAGTGTAGTCAAACGCATGTGGCACTTCACGCCCGCGGCCGCCCTCCGCGGAGCCACAGTTGACCCCCCTCCCGGATGGGATGTACAAGGTTTGTTCATGGCTGCCAGCAGAACGAGATCGATGGGCGGCCGACGTGACCAGGCCGGCGACCCTGGCGCCGCGCATCGTCGGCGCCGGTTCGGTACCCGCGGAAAATCCTGCCCGGCATGGGCTGGCTGATCCCGGAGGGCGATCCCCGCCAGGCGGTACGGGTCCGCCGCCTGCTCGAGCTCCTGCACCAGCAGAAGGAGTTGGCCGAGCGCGGCGGCTGGCGCTTCACCGTGTCCATCGGTGTCACCGCCTACGCGCCTCGCGAGGAGCTCGCCAGCGTGCTCGGCCGCGCTGACCGCGCCCTCTACAAGGCCAAGCCAGCGGGGCGCAACTGCACCCGCTCCGCGGACCCTCCCCTGGGGCCGCAGCCCGTCGTTGGGGACCCGGAGGCGGGCGGACAGGAGCGCGTCAGCCCCTGACCCGGGCTTGCGCGCGGCGGCGCAACTGGCTAGTGTCCAGCCGTCGGGGCGACCGGGCGTTGCCAGTCGCCGCATCCGCGCCCATGGCCGATGCGCACCAGCCCCCGCCCTGATCCATTCACGGGGCCGAGGAGCGGACGTGAGCAGAGTCTTCATCACGGGTACCGGTCTTTACACGCCGCCGCAGGCAATCTCCAACGAGGAGCTGGTCGCGGCCTACAACAGCTACGCGCGCCTGCTCAACGAATCCAGCGCCGGCGCCATCGCCCGTGGCGAGCGCGCGGCCGCCGAGCTGTCGAGCCCCGCCTTCATCGAGAAGGCCTCGGGCATCCGCAGCCGCCACGTGCTCGACGCCGCCGGCGTCCTGGACCCGGAAAGAATGCGGCCGCGGCTTGCGCGGCGCGGCGAGGACCAATTATCCATCCAGGCGGAGATGTCCGTGATCGCGGCGCGGGAAGCGCTGCAGCGCGCCCGGCGCACGCCGGCAGATGTCGACGCGGTGGTGGTCGCCTGCTCCAACCTGCAGCGGCCCTACCCGGCGGTGGCCATCGAGGTGCAGCAGGCGCTTGGGATCGACGGCTTCGCCTACGACATGAATGTAGCCTGTTCGTCCGCCACCTTCGGCATCCAGAACGCCGCCGACAGTGTCGCACGCGGGCACGCGCGCGGGGTGCTGGTGATCAACCCGGAGATCTGCTCCGGACACCTGAACTTCCGCGACCGGGACAGCCATTTCATCTTCGGCGACGCCTGTACGGCGCTCCTCGTCGAGGCGGCACCCGCGCCGCGGGCCGATGCCTTCGAGATCCTGGGCACCCGGCTCAGAACCGTGTTCTCCAACAACATCCGCAACGACTTCGGCTTCCTCAACCCCGCGGAGCAGCCGCCGCGGCAAGCCGACGAACTGCTGTTCCGCCAGAACGGCCGGCGCGTGTTCCGCGAGGTCGTGCCCATGGTGGAGACCCTCATCCTGGCACACCTGGATGCGCTCGGCGTCGGCGCAAGCACCCTGCGCCGACTCTGGCTGCACCAGGCCAATCTCAACATGAACCTGCTGATCGGCAAGCGGGTGCTCGGGCACGAGCCGTCCCAGGATGAGGCGCCGGTGATCCTGGACGAATACGCCAACACCAGCTCGGCCGGCTCGATCATCGCCTTCCACCAACATCACGACGACCTGGCGTCGGGCGACACCGGCGTGATCTGCTCTTTCGGCGCCGGCTACTCCGTCGGCAGCGTGGTGGTGCGCCGGCACGCCGGGGACGCGGCAGGGGAATGACCCCGGAGCCCGACAGCGCACATACCTTCCGCGAGATCGACCGGGCCCTGGCCCTGCCCAAGGGCAGCGCATTCCGGGCATTCAAGAGGCTGCGGGCGGAGCTGGTCGAGAACCGGGACTTCCGGGTGCTCGACGCGGCCCGCGACGCACCGCTGATCGAGCGACTGCGGCGCGAGGGCCGCATCTATGCGGGGAGCGTGAACGTGGTCCTGCTCTCCGGTAAACCCGCTGCCCGCATCCGTCGTACCCTGACCGGGCAGGCACGCACCCGGGGGAACTGCGGTGAGTGAGGGTGAGATCGAGCTGATCGACATCGGCGCCAACCTGACGCACAAGTCCTTCGCCCGAGACCTCGAGGCGGTCCTGAGACGCGCCCGGCAGGCCGGCTTGAGTCAGATCCTGGTGACCGGCTCGGGACTGGAGGCCAGCCGGGCCGCGATCGAGCTGGCGCGCACGCACCCCGCGCGGCTGTTCGCCACGGCGGGCGTGCACCCGCACGAGGCGAGCGCGCATGGCGGGACCGAGCTGGCCGCGATCGCCGACCTGGCACGGGCGCCGGAGGTGCACGCGGTCGGCGAGCTGGGCCTGGACTTCAACCGGAACTACTCGCCCCGCGCCGACCAGGAACGGGTCTTCACCGCCCAGCTGGAGATGGCCGTCGACCTCGGCAAGCCCCTGTTCCTGCACCAGCGCGATGCCCACGCCCGGTTTCTCGAGATCCTCGACCCGTTCATCGAACGCGTGGCGGGCGCGGTGGTACACTGCTTCACCGCCGGCGCCTACGAGCTCGACGCCTATCTCGAGCGGGGCCTGCACGTCGGCATTACCGGCTGGTTCTGCGACGAGCGCCGGGGCGCCCACCTGCGGGAGCTGGTCTCGCGCGTTCCGGGCGAACGACTGATGCTGGAGACCGACGCGCCCTACCTGCTGCCGCGGGACCTTCGGCCGCGGCCGAAGGACCGGCGGAACGAGCCAGCATACTTGCGCCACATCCTCGCAGCGGTTGCCGTCGCCCGGGGCGAGTCCCCGGCGGCGCTTGCGGCGACCACGACCAGCAACGCCCGGCGCCTGTTCCGGCTGCCGTCGCCGTGACGGCGGTTGGGTCGGCGGGCGCCGCCGGGGTATGATGTCCCCGGTTCCGGGGGACGAGCATGAAACCTCAGCCGCAGATGCAGGCCCGACTCGTCGCCGCGCTGGTCGCGGCCGTAATCGCGATTGCGGCCGCGTGGACGCTCCCCGCGCTCGCTGACATCTACCGCTGGCACGACGCCAGCGGGGAGCTGCACTTCGGCGACAATCCACCCACAGGGGTCGACGCCACCCGCATAAGTCCCCGGAGCAACAGCGTTGACACGGGCAATCCGCAAGCGAGCGAAAAGCGGCTGCAAAAGGAGCTCAGGCAACAGGGCCGGCAGCAGAAGAAGGCCCGTGAGGCTGCGCAGAAGCTGCAGCGGCGGCAGCAGGAGTGCCGGCAGCTGCATCAGCGGCTGACGGCCCTGCAGAACCATCCGCGCATCCTGCTGCACGAGAAGAACGGGAACACCCGGCGCCTGACCGAGGAACAGCGGCAGGCTCGCATGCAGCGGCTGCGCAAGGAGATCAGCGACAACTGTTCCGGTTCCTGAAAAGGGCGAGGAGAGAGCACCCATGCCGGACGCCACTGCGACCGCCGACAGGCTGCAGCTACTGCGAGAAGTCACCACGGTCGTCGCCGATACTGGCGATATCGAATCCATCCGCAGCTACCGACCGACCGACGCGACCACCAACCCCTCGCTCATTCTCAAGGCGTCCGGCGCCGCGCGTACCGAGCGTCTGCTCGCGGATGCGATCGAGTGGGGCCGGGCCCGGGGTGATTCCGAGGCCGGACGACGGGACGCGGCGCTGACCCGCCTGTCGGTCAACTTCGGCTGCGAGATCCTGGAGCTGATCCCCGGACGCGTGTCGACGGAGGTGGATGCCCGCCTGTCGTTCGACACCCGCGCGAGCGTGGACAAGGCGCGTGAGCTGATCGCCCTGTACGAGGCCGAGGGGATCAGTCGTGAACGGGTGCTGATCAAGCTCGCCTCCACCTGGGAGGGAATCCGGGCAGCGCGCGAGCTGGAGCGGGACGGCATCCACTGCAACATGACGCTCATGTTCACCCTGTGCCAGGCGGCAGCCAGCGCGGAGGCGGGAGCCACCCTCATCTCACCGTTCGTCGGGCGCATTACCGACTGGTACAAGAAGGCGCGCGATGTCGATCACTTCGCGGCTGCGGAGGATCCGGGCGTGCGCTCGGTGCAGCAGATCTACGACTACTGCAAGAAATTCGGCTACCACACCCAGGTAATGGGGGCCAGCTTTCGCAACGTCGACCAGGTCCTCGAGCTGGCCGGCTGCGACCTGCTGACGATTTCGCCGGAGCTGCTGGAGAGCCTCAGCGGCAGCAGCGGTGACGTCGCCCGCAAGCTCACCCCGGAGGCGGCGGCGAACAGCGAGCTCGAAGCCATGCACCTGGACGAGGCCGCCTTCCGCTGGCAGCTCAACGAGGACCCGATGGCCACGGAGAAGCTCGCCGACGGGATCCGGCGCTTCGCCGCGGACGCGATAAAGCTGGAAAGTCTGCTGGTGGAAAAGGGATTGTAGCCGCTACACCAGGTTGCCGGCGCTCCTCAGGCGGCGTACCCGACGACCCGCACCCGGCCCCGGCGCTTGGCCCGATACAACCGTGCGACTGCGGAAGCTCGCGCGAACTCTTGCCGAGTACCTGGCGGGCGACGATGAACTGCGGGATCTGCTGTGTGCCCTCGAAGATATCCAGGACCTTGGAGTCCCGCGGCCGGACTGGCCAGCGACGCGGCAAAAAGCGAAAATCCGCGGAGTCGCAGCATGCGGCTTCGGACAGGTTTCTCCAGCGACGCAGCCAGCGCAATATGCCCCGATACACCGCCAAGTCCACCTTCGCGCACGAGGAGCCACCCCGCACCGGTGTGCTGCTCACCAACCTCGGCACCCCGGATGCGCCCACCGCGTCGGCACTGCGGCAGTACCTGGGTGAATTCCTGGCCGACCCCCGGGTGGTCGAGATGCCGCGCTGGATCTGGCTGCCGGTCCTCCACGGCATCATCCTGCGCACCCGTCCCACGCGCTCCGCGCGCGCCTACCGTCGTATCTGGCAGGGCGACGGCTCGCCCCTGCTGAGCATCTCTCGCCGCCAGCGCGCCGGGCTGGCCGAGCGCCTCGGCGCCAAGCGCCCGGACGCCCCGCTGGTCGAGCTCGGCATGCGCTACGGTCGTCCCTCGATCCCCGAGGCGTTGTGGCGAATGCGCGAGGCCGGCGTCAGGCGGATCCTCGTGTTCCCCCTCTACCCCCAGTATTCGGCGTCCACGGTCGGCTCCACCTTTGATGCGGTAGCCGCCGAGCTGCGCAGCTGGCGGTGGGTCCCCGAGCTGCGCATGATAACCCATTACCACGACCATCCCGCCTACATTCGGGCCCTTGCCGGCAGCATTCGCGACTACTGGGACGCCCACGGACGCGGCGACCGGCTGCTGTTCTCGTTCCACGGACTGCCGCGCCAGTATCTGCTCCAGGGCGACCCGTACCACTGCCAGTGCCAGACCACGGCGCGGCTCGTTGCCGCCGATCTCGGTCTCGACGACGACCACTGGCTGGTCGGCTTCCAGTCCCGTTTCGGTCCGGCCCAGTGGCTGCAGCCCTATACCGATGAAACCGTCCGCCGGCTCGGGCGCGAGGGTGTCAACCGGCTCGATGTCGTATGTCCCGGCTTCGCCGCCGACTGCCTGGAGACCCTGGAAGAGATCCGCCTACAGAACGCCGAATTCTTCCGGGAAGCGGGTGGCACTGAGTTATGTTACATAGAATGTCTGAATGATCGTCCCGATCATCTCGATGCCCTTGAGCAGATCACCACCCGGCAGATGCAAGGCTGGGACACAACCGGGGAACCCGACAGCGCCGGACACCGTGCAGCCCGCCTCCGGCGTGCCCGCGATATGGGGGCCGACTGCTGACGGTTCCCGCAGGTTGTCGGGAAGATTACCGGGGTAACCGCCGGAATGCCGTCGACTATACTCAGCGCATCGGCCGGCCCGGTATCGGCGAGCGAGTCACACGCGGGTGGCAATTCGGCTCGGCTGGCCGCGACCTGGTGGCGCGGAATTAGCCCTGCATGGTGTCCCCGGACCCGGGTCCGGCCCAGCTAATGGGTGGAGCTCGCGGGCAACGGGCGCTGGGTTCCGGTAGCCGCGTAGCTGGTGCTCAAGACCGGCAAGCCGGCAGTCGATTTGGATAGGCGGAGGCGCTGCCCCAGCCGGGGTGGCGGGCCGGATCTGAAGGTACGCCCAAATTCCGTGTGGCGCTGCGTCACAACCGCGGCCCCCCGGCCGGGTACGCCCGCGATGAGGGCGCGCGCCCAGGACCGGCTTGTGTTTCCTGGACGCCCATACGGACGCTTCGATCATCGGCAACGGTAACGTGCCCGGAGTCGGGCTTCGGGCAGGAGTCGCGGCCTGGTCCGGAACCTCGCCTCCCCTGTTGCCGTCTATCAAGGGAACGAGCCTTCCAAGCCATGGGACAGTTGCCCGTGAACAACCCGGCGAAACGTGACCTGAGCCCCTATATCAGCCTGCTGGCCGCGATTGCCCTGACCGGATGTGTCGGGGTACCGGTCAATTCCGACTTCGAGCATGACGCGCCGTTTACCCGGTTTCAGACTTTCGCCTGGCGTTCTCCGGCAGGGTGCACGGACGAATCCGTCCCGGTATGGGACAACCAGATCTTCGGCCAGCGCGTCGCGCGCGCGGTGCGCGCCGACCTGACTTCGCGCGGCTACGAGTCCGTGCAGCCTTCGCGGGCGGATTTCATCGTCACCTACAGCACCGCCCAGCGCGAACGCCTGCGCGGCTCCTCGATCGGCTTCAACTACCGGACCGGGCCGTGGTTCCCCGACCCGGACGAAACCTTCCAGCCTGACCAGGAAGACGCGCTGATCCTGGACGTCAGCGACGCACAAACCGGGCACCTGGTCTGGCGCGGCTGGTCTACGGGGAGCATCAACGACGATCACATGGATACAAAGACCGTCAACCGCGTCGTGGACGCCATCCTGAAGGAGTTCCCCCCGCGCTGAGCCGTCACCCGGTTGCGGCGGGCGCTGCGCATTCGCCGGGCAGGCTCCGCTGAGAAGGTCTATAAAAGGGGGGAGGACCTTCGCGGCACCGCCCGGCGGCCGGGATCCTCCGGCGGGAGACAGGAATGACAGGGAAGGCTTTCGTGCTGGCGGCAGCAGCGCTGGTCGTCGCCGGTGCGGCACACGCAGACGTTCACATCCGGCTCCAGGACACTCAGCGCGATTCCGCGCCCGTCACGGTGGACATGTACGTCCACGACGGACAGGTGCGCATCGACCAGTCCGACAATCGCACCGGGTATACGCTGTTCGACTCGCGTACCGGCACCATGACCATGGTCATGACCGGCAGGCGCCGGTACGTACGCTTCAACCGGGAGTCGGCCGACCGGGCGCGGGAGCAGATGCAGCAACAGATGCAGGCGCAGCTGGCCAACGCGCCGCCGGCACAGCGCGACATGCTCCGGCAGATGATGGAGCAACGCAATCGCTCCGCCAGCGCGCCCACGGCCCCACCGAAGGTCTCGGACACCGGGCGCAACGCGACCGTAAGCGGCATTCGCTGTCGTCTCTACCGCGTCCTGCCACAGGGAGGGACACCCCGTGAGATCTGCATGGCGAGTCGGGCGACGCTGCGCATCAGTCGAAAAGACCTGCACGCGATCAGGACGATGGCCAGCGAGGGACGAGAGATCGCGCGCCACCTCGGCGGCGACAGCAGTCGGAACTTCACCTTCGACCCGGCGCAGATGCCCGGATTCCCGGTAATGGAACGCCCTGCCGCCGACGATGCTGCAACAGGCACGTCGCGGCTGCAGGCGATCGACCATGAGCGCCTCGATCCCGCCATGTTCCGGGTACCCGCGGGATACACGCAGCGCCCGCTGATGGAACAGTAAGGGTCAGGCCGCGCGCAGGCGCTGGTGGAGCGGACTGGTGCGGGGAAAGTGCGCTCGCAGGAACGCCATCTGGTCGGCCAGAACCCGCCGGCCCTGCAGGTATACGTACTCGGCATGGGTGGGCACGAAGGGGATGGCAAGCAGCTGCATCCCCGCTTCCTCAGGCGTGCGACCGGCCTTGTGGTTGTTGCAGCGCTTGCATGCGGTCACCACGTTGGACCAGATGTCCCGGCCCCCCTGGCTCAGCGGCGTCACGTGGTCCCGTGAGAGCTCCGCATCGGGATGCCGGTGACCGCAGTACAGGCACAGGTTGGCGTCGCGCTTGAACAGGGTGCGGTTGGTCAACGGCGGGGTGTAATCCTCGCGGTTGAGGTTGAGGAGCTGATTGCTGCCGTAGGTCGCGATGATCGAGTTGACATCGATGACGCTGCGCCGGCCCGTGCGGGCGCTTATCCCGCCGTGCACCTGGTAGAGCAGGGACCCACAGGTATAGGCGACCTGCTCGAGGTGGTACAGCCGGACCGCCTGCTGATAGTCGACCCACTCCAGCGGCATGCCGCTCGCATCCGTGCGCAGAACCTGCTGTCTGAAGTCGTACACCGCGACACCTCGCGAGTTCAACGTTCTGCACCGGGCCGCGCGGCCCGGCCAACCCTTATATCTCAGAAACCCCCGGATAATGCAAACCCGCGGCCTGCCCGGCATCCGGGCCCGCCCCGCGTATGGCCTTCGCGAAACCGGGCGGTTAGACTAGCGCACTCGATTAACAGGGATAACATCGCATTGCAGTGTCGCTGCCGGTCGGATCTGGCAGGGCGCAAGGAGCTTTGGCGCGGTGGATGCTGCAAGACCGACAAGCAACGCGGCCCAAACAGGTGTACAGGAGCATCCGAAGCCGGGATGCGTGAGCGACGAGGCCGGCGTTGTGCTCGCGCAACATCGGCTGCTCCGCTCGTTCGTTCCCGCGCCTTGCCCTCGCGACGCACGGGTCCTCTGAGACGTGGCAATGCTCCTGAACGAATTTGAGACTGCGGATCGGCCTCTCCGGCCTTGCCCGTCCGCCGCAAAACACACAATCCCGGGACCGGATAGCGCGCACCAGCGCTGCCTTTCGGCCGAATCCTTGAGCAATCGATACGCCGGGAGGGCTCGCGCCCGGTCCTCTCCGCGAACAACTGCAAGCGGGCTGGGAGAAAACCATGCCGACAAGAATCGCCGTACCGACGGAGATCACGAAGGGGGAGCGCCGCGTGGCGATGGTCCCGGACGTCACCGCCAAGGTGGCGGCGCTGGGGGCCGAGATCCTCGTCCAGCGCGGCGCAGGGAAAGCGATGCATGTTCCCGACGAGGCCTACGGTGACGTCACCTTCGTGGACGATGCCGTAGACCTCTACGGGCAGGCAGACGTGGTGCTTAAGGTCCAGCCCCCGACGCTGGAAGAGATCGACCAGATCCCGGAGGGCGCCATCATCATCGGCTTCATGGCCGCCCATAACCGGCTCGAGGAAGTCCGGCGGCTGCGCGACCGGCGCATCACCGCCTTCTCGGTGGAGCTGATCCCCCGCATCACGCGCGCCCAGGCCATGGACGCCCTTTCCTCGCAGGCTTCCTGCTCGGGCTACAAGTGCGCCCTGATGGCCGCCACCATGCTGGACCGGTTTTTCCCCATGCTGACCACTGCCGCGGGGACCATACGTCCAGCCAAGGTGCTGGTCGTTGGCGCCGGCGTGGCCGGCCTCCAGGCAATCGCCACGGCACGCCGGCTGGGCGCGCAGGTGGAAGCCTACGACGTCCGGCCCGCCGCCAAGGAACAGGTGCAGTCTCTGGGCGCGAAGTTCGTGGAGCTGGACGTGCAGGCCGAGGCCGAGGGCGGCTACGCGCGCGAGCTCACCGACGAGGAGCGCGAGCAGCAGCAGCAGATGCTGGCTGATCACGTCGCGAAGGCGGATGCGGTGATCACGACCGCGGCGGTGCCCGGGCGGCGGGCACCGCAGATCATCAGCAAGGCGATGGTCGAGGGGATGAAAGCCGGCGCCGTGGTTATCGACCTGGCCGCCGAGACCGGCGGCAACTGTGAGGTCACCGAGGCCGGCCAGACCGTCGAGTACCGCAATGCCATCGTGCACGGCCCCGTCAACGTGCCCAGCATGATGGCCGAGCACGCGAGCGAGATGTATTCCAAGAACCTGCAGAACTTCCTGGGTCTGCTGATCAAAGAAGAGAAGCTCGAGCTGGACTGGGAGGATGAGATCCTGGCGAAGAGCGTGGTCACCCACGACGGGGCGATCCGTCACGAGCCCACCCGGGAGCTGGCCGAAGGAGAGAACAAATGATCGAAGGTTTCACCGCCCTCTACATATTCATGCTCGCGGCCTTCACCGGCTACGAGATCATCGCCCGCGTGCCGTCGATCCTCCACACGCCGCTGATGTCGGGCTCGAACTTCATCCACGGCATCGTGCTCGTGGGCGCCATGGTGGCTCTGGGGCAGGCTCACTCGCCCTTCGGCCTCGCGGTCGGCTTCATCGGGGTGCTGCTGGCCGCGGGTAACGCCGCCGGCGGCTACGTGGTGACCGAGCGCATGCTCGAGATGTTCAAGAGCAGCAAGGAGGACTGAAAAACAATGGAAAATATCCTTGCCTGGCCCTACCTGGGCGCGGTGATCAACGCCTCGTATTTCGTCACTGCCTACCTGTTCATCATGGGGCTCAAGCGCATGAGCTCCCCCAAGACGGCCCGCGGCGGCGTCATCTGGGCCGGCGCCGGCATGCTGGTGGCCACGCTGTTCAGTTTCGTCAACCCGGCCATGGGCCAGCACGTGCCGGCCGCGAACTACATCCTGATGATCATCGCCATGGCCGTTGGTGGCGGCCTCGCCTGGTACAGCGGCCGGCGCGTCGCCATGACCTCGATGCCGCAGATGATCGCCCTTTACAACGGCATGGGCGGCGGCGCCGCCGCCTGTATCGCGGCGGTCGAGCTGTTCGCTGCGGAGCACCACCAGCGCACGGTGCTGGCGCTCGCCGTGCTGGGCGCGATCATCGGCGCGGTCTCCTTCAGCGGCAGCCTGATCGCCTTCGGCAAGTTGCAGGGCCTGATCCGCAAGTCGCTGCGCTCGAAGGTGCTGCAGATCATCAACCTGATGATCTTCGTCGCCTTGGTCGCGATGGCGGTTAGCGTCGTGGTCGCGGGCAACAGCGACAACATGGCTCTGCTGACCGCGTTTTTCCTCGCAGCCCTGGTTGTCGGCATCCTTACGACACTGCCCATCGGCGGCGCCGACATGCCGGTGATGATCTCCCTGTACAACGCGCTGACCGGCCTGGCGGTCGCGTTCGAGGGATTCGTGCTGCAAAACGCGGCGATGATCATCGCCGGCACCGTGGTCGGCGCCGCGGGAGGCATGTTGACCCAGCTGATGGCCAAGTCCATGAACCGCCCCCTGAGCAACGTGCTGTTCGCCGGCTTCGGCGCGGACGAGGGGGCCCAGAGCGTCGGCGGCGAGGGCGGCGCGCTCAAACCGATCGACGTCACCGACGCCGCGGTGATGATGGCCTTCGCCAACAAGGTGATCATCGTGCCCGGCTACGGCATGGCCGTTGCCCAGGCCCAGCACAAGGTCTGGGAGCTGGTGGAGTTGCTCATGGACCGGGACGTCACGGTGAAGTTCGCGATCCACCCGGTCGCGGGCCGCATGCCCGGGCATATGAACGTCCTGCTGGCCGAGGCCGGGGTGCCGTACGACCTCATCTACGACCTCGAGGATATCAACGCCGAGTTCGCCACCGCGGACGTGGCACTGGTCATCGGGGCGAACGATGTGGTCAACCCGGTCGCCAAGACGGACCCCAACAGCCCGATCTACGGCATGCCGATCCTGAACGTGGACCAGGCGAAGAACGTGATTGTGGTCAAGCGTGGCCAGGGCACGGGCTTTTCCGGGATCGAGAACGCCCTGTTCACGCTGGACAACACGCGCATGCTCTACGGCGACGGCCAGAAGGTCGCCAGTCACCTGGTTGCGGCCGTCAAGGAATACTGAGCCACGCCCCACGCGCCGGTGAGAGCCGGTATTTCACCCATCGCGCTTTCGGGCGCTTGACAATGGCGTTTCCCGGGTTCAGCCGGCGGGAGTTATGCACATCCCGTACGACTCCCGGCAAAGCGTATCGCCAGATACGCCGCATACCTGGGACGGAATCTCGAATAGTATCTCAACGGATTGATTATGCTTCATATTTAGTTTTCGGCCAATTTGTAACCAGTTTGTCACAAGGCCTGCGCTGACGGGCACTTGGCGGGGTTTCCACCAGCTCGTCCACAAAGTTATCCACAGTTACTGTGGATAATCCGGATTCCCGCTTCCCTAGCGGCACGCAGGTGGCCCGCTGCCACCGGGCGCCGCCGGATGCATTGCTTCCCGACTGCCACTAAAGTATCTCCATGCCACCCCGCGAGCCTATATTGCGCGTCGCCCTGGCCGTACCCGTGTTCCGCTGCTTCGACTACCTGCCCCCCCTCGGCGCGGACCGGTCGATGCCGGAGCCGGGGACGCGCGTGCGCGTGCCGTTCGGGCGCAGCCGCGCCGTCGGTGTACTGGTGGAGCTTGCCGAGCGGAGCCAGGTGGCGCCCGAGCGGCTCAAGCGCGCTCTGGCGGTGCTCGACGAGCGCCCTGTGCTGGAAAGCGATGTCCTGTCGATGGCGCGCTGGGCGGCCGATTATTACCGGCATCCCCCCGGCGAAGTACTTGCGGCAGCGCTGCCGGTTGCGCTCCGCCGCGGTGGGCCGGCCCGTGCGCGCATCGCGGTGCACTGGCTGCTGACTCCGGCGGGCCGGGCCCTCGAACCCCGGGAACCGGCCCGCGCGCCCCGCCAGGCGCGCCTGGTGCAACGCCTGCGGGAGGCGCCGCTCGGGCTCTCGGCCACCGCCATCCATGAGGAGCCCGGAAGCTGGCGCCATGCGCTGCGAACCCTGCATCAGAAAGGGCTGGTGGAGCCGGTTCCGGCGCCCGCGGGTGGGCCCGTCCCCAGGCAAGGCGAATCGGAGGCGCCGCCGGCACCGGGCCCTGGCCAGCGCACGGCGATCGATGCAATCTGCGAGGCCCTGGGCGAATTCGCCTGCTTCCTACTGGAGGGCGTCACCGGCAGCGGCAAGACCGAGGTGTACCTGCGCTGCGTGGAACGGGTGCTCGAGCGTGACGAGCAGGCGCTGGTCCTGGTGCCCGAGATCGGCCTGACGCCACAGCTGATCGAGCGCTTCCGCCGGCGCTTCGGCGTACCCCTGTCGGTGTTGCACTCCGGTCTGAGCGACCGGGATCGCCTGGATGCCTGGGTGCGCGCCCGGGAAGGACGTGCCGGGATCGTGATCGGAACCCGCTCCGCGATCTTCGTGCCGCTGGCACGACCCGGGCTGATTGTGGTCGACGAGGAGCACGACGTGTCCTTCAAGCAGCAGGAGGGCTTTCGCTACTCCGCCCGCGACCTGGCGGTGTGGCGTGCCCGCCACTGCGGTATTCCCGCCGTGCTCGGGTCGGCCACGCCCTCGCTGGAGACCCTCGCCAACGTGCTGGACGGCCGCTACCGCCGGCTGGTTTTGCGCCACCGTGCCGGAAGCGCCGCCGAGCCGGAGCTGCGCCTGGTGGACGTGCGTGCGGTGCCTTTGGAGGACGGCCTGTCCCCGCGCCTGCTGCGGGCGGTCCAGGAACACCTCGAGCGGGATGCTCAGGTGCTGGTCTTCCTCAACCGCCGCGGCTTTGCACCGACCCTTCTGTGCCACGCCTGTGGCTGGGTGTCGCGCTGCGAGCGCTGCGATGCCCGCCTGACCCTGCATCGTCGCGCCGCGGGTTCGCGCCTTCTCTGTCACCACTGCGGCGCCAGCCGTCCCGCGCCGCGTTCCTGTCCGGAATGCGGCAGCGAGCTGATCGCGCTGGGCCAGGGCACCGAGCGCGTCGCGGCCGCCCTGCAGGAGCGCTTCCCGGGCGCCGGCGTGCTGCGCATCGATCGCGACAGCACACAGCAACGCGGCTCCGTGCAGCAGCTGCTGGACGAGGCGCGCCGCGGACGCAGCCGGATCCTTCTGGGTACGCAGATGCTGGCCAAGGGCCACCATTTCCCGCAAGTGACCCTGGCCGCAATCATCGATGCCGATCAGGGCCTGTTTGGTGCGGATTTCCGCGCGCCCGAGCGCATGGCACAGCTGATCACACAGGTGGCGGGGCGGGCGGGGCGGGCCGACCGGCCCGGCGAGGTGCTGATTCAGACCCACCACCCGGAGCACCCACTGCTGCGCACGTTACTGCGCGAAGGCTACGGGGCGTTCGCGCGCATGGCGCTGGAAGAGCGCCGGGTGGCGGCGCTGCCCCCTTACAGCCGGCTGGCCCTGCTGCGGGCCGAGGCGCCGCGCCGGGAGCCCCCGCCCCGCTTCCTCGAGGCAGCGCTGGAGCTGGCACGGCGCCATGCCGACGAGGAGGTGTTCCTGCTGGGACCGGTGCCCGCCCCGATGGAACGCCGCGCCGGGCGCTACCGCTTTCAGCTGCTGGTGCAAGCCCCCGATCACCAGCGGCTGCAGAGGCTGCTCCGGCCCTGGGTGCCCGCACTCGCCGAGCACCCCCTGGCCCGGCGCGTACGCTGGTCGATCGACGTGGATCCGGCGGAGATGTACTAGCGGGGCCGCTGACCTCTGTAGTCTGGCAGAATCCGATAGCCTGATTCGACCGGTGCGCTAATGCTGAATCTTGGGTTTTAGGTTTTAGGTGTTAGGTTTTAGGTGAAGAGGCTTCGTGTCTTCAGCCAACTGCATGCTCCCATACGGCCCGCGAGGTCGTCCGGGGTCGGCCGTTGGCACCGGGAATAGCAACCCAAGCCTTTTCAATTTCTTGCCTAAAACCTAAAACGTAAAACCTAAAACCACCCCGAAGACAGCGGCTGGCAAGGAACTCACTGTGAGGTACCGATGGCTGACGACAAGATAATTCGTTCCGACACCGACTGGCGTGAACGGCTCACGCCGGAGCAATACCGGGTGACACGCCAGGGTGCCACCGAGCGGCCGTTCACCGGCAGGTACAACGACTGCAAGGAGGACGGCACTTACCGCTGCGTGTGCTGCGGCCGGCCACTGTTCAGCTCGGAGCACAAGTTCGACTCCGGCAGCGGCTGGCCGAGCTTCTACCAGCCCGTGGAGAGCGATGCGGTGGCGACCCGGGAAGACCACAGCCTGGGCATACAGCGGACCGAGGTCCGGTGTCCGGGCTGCGAGGCCCACCTGGGCCACGTGTTCCCGGACGGTCCCGAACCCACGGGGCTGCGCTACTGCATCAACTCCGCAGCACTCGACCTCGACCCCGGGTGGCAAGGGTAAGCCGTTCCAGAGACGGGCGGGAACAGGTAGAATGCCGCACTCTCCCGCCCGGACGCATTGGGGGCCCGCCTTGAAGGCAGCACTGGAGCAACTCGTCCGCGAGGCGTTGTCGCGGCTCGATGACGGCGTCCTGCCCGCCACGGAGGTACCCGGGCGGGTCGTGATAGAACGCGCCCGGGACGGACGCCACGGCGACTTCGCCACCAACGTGGCAATGACCCTTGCCCGGACTGCCCGGCGCAAGCCCCGCGAGCTGGCAGCGCTCATCCTCGAGGCCATGCCCGTCTCACCCGAGGTCAACCGCGTCGAGATCGCCGGCCCCGGGTTCATCAACTTTTTCCTCACCCCGGCTGCCTACCACGCAGAGCTGCGGCGCGTGTTTGAGCAGGGCGAGCTCTACGGCCGGCAAGACCTCGGCGGCGGCCTTCGGGTCCAGGTCGAGTTCGTCTCGGCAAACCCGACCGGCCCGCTGCACGTCGGGCACGGGCGCGGCGCCGCCTATGGCGCGAGCGTGGCAAACCTGCTCGCCGCCGCCGGTTACGACGTGCACCGGGAGTACTACGTCAATGATGCCGGCCGCCAGATCGACATCCTCGCCCTGAGCGTATGGCTGCGCTACCTCGAGCGCTGCAGCGAGAGCGTCGACTTCCCGGACGGCGCCTACCAGGGCGGTTACGTACGGAACATCGCCGAGCACCTGTACCGCGGCCACGGCGAGACGCTGCGCCGGCCCCTGGCGGACCTCTACCGGGGCCTGCCGGAGACCGATGATGCGGACGCGCGGATCGACGTGCTGATCCGCCGTGCCGGCGAACTGCTCGGTGACGAGGCCTGGGCCGTGGTGCACAACGCCGGTGTCGACGCCATCCTGGCCGACATCCGCGAGGATCTGGAAGAGTTCGGCGTGGTCTACGACGAGTGGTTCTCGGAACGCTCCCTGGTCGACTCCGGGGCCGTCGACGACGCCCTGGCCCGCCTGGACCAGGCGGGCCACCTGTACCACTGGAACGGCGCGACCTGGTTCCGGTCCACGGAGTTCGGCGACGAGAAGGATCGGGTGGTGGTGCGGGAGAACGGGGTCGCCACCTACTTCGCCTCCGATCTCGCCTATCACCTGGACAAGCGCCGGCGCGGCTTCGCGCGCATCATCGACATCTGGGGTGCCGACCACCATGGCTACGTGCCGCGCGTGCGGGCGGGCTTCCAGGCCCTCGGCGGCGATCCCGCCACGTTACAGGTGCTGCTGGTGCAATTCGCGGTGCTCTACCGCGGCGGGCGCAAGGTGTCCATGTCCACCCGCTCCGGAGAGTTCGAGACTCTCCGGGATCTGCGCCGGGAGGTGGGCAACGACGCGGCCCGCTTCTTCTACATCATGCGCTCCAACGAGCAGCACCTGGACTTCGACATGGACCTGGCGCGGTCGCAGACCAGCGACAACCCGGTCTACTACATCCAGTACGCGCACGCTCGAATCTGCAGCGTGATGCGCCAGCTGCGGGAGAAACGGCTCGGGTTCGACCAGGCCCGCGGGCTCGGACGGCTGGAGCTGTTGCGGGAGGACCACGAGCAGGCGTTGATGACAGCCGTGTCCCGTTATCCCGAGGTGGTGGAATCCGCCGCAGCCAATTACGCGCCACATCAGCTGGCCCACTACCTGCGCGAGCTGGCCAACGCCCTGCACACCTACTACAACGCACACACCTTCCTGGTCGACGAGGACGAGCTGCGGGACACCCGTCTGTGCCTGATTCTCGCTACCCGCCAAGTGCTCCGCAACGGCTGCAACCTGCTGGGAATCGGCACGCCGGAGACCATGTAGACCAATGGCGCGCGACTACAAGAACGCTCGCCGCCCAGCCCGCCGCAAGCAGCGTAAATCCGGCTTCCCGCCCTGGGCGTGGCTGCTCATGGGCTTGGCGCCGGGGGGCGCGCTGGCCCTGGTCGTATTCCTGTTGGCGTCGGGCGCCGCTCCGCACCATGCGGGGTCCCCGCGCCCGGCGCCGCAGCCGCCGCGGGCCTCTGCCGGTAGCTCCGGGAAGGCGTCGGCACCGGGCCACACGGGCCCTTCGAAGTCGGCCAACGCCGGCAAGCCGCGCTTCGACTTCTACCGGCTGCTGCCCAACTTCAAGGTGGTGATCCCGCAGCGGGAGCGCGAGGCGGAACCGGGACCCTCGCAGGGCGGCAAGGTGGTCAAGCCGGGGCGCTACTACCTGCAGGCCGGCGCCTTCCACCACTACTCCGACGCAGACCAGCTCAAGGCGAAGCTGGCGCTGCTCGGGATCGAGGCGTCGATCCAGAAGGTGACCATCGACAGCCAAGCCGAAGGCAAGGACATATGGCACCGCGTACGCATCGGTCCGTTCAACGACCTGTCGCGCCTGAACAACACCCGTGCCCAGCTGCGCAAGCACGGCATCCACGCGCTGGTGATCCGGCTGCAGGACGGCGACTGACGCCGCCCCGACGAATCCTCAAAGAGCCTGCAGATGGGCGTAGGCCAGCACCAGCCACTTGCTGCCGGCGCCCTCGAACTGCACCTGCACCCGAGCCTGTGGGCCCTGGCCCTCGTAGCTCAGAATCACCCCCTGGCCGAATTTCGGGTGCTGCACGCGCTGCCCGAGACCCAGACCGTCGGGCAGCTCGGGCTCGGCCCGCAGCACCGCGTGGCCGCCCACCGGGCGGGTCACCTGCATGCGCGGGCGCACGTCCTCCAGCAATTCGGGCGGAAGCTCGCCGATAAAGCGGGAGGCGACCGGGTAACTCTCCCTGCCATACAGCCGGCGCTTCTCCGCATAGGTGAGATAGAGCTGCTCCATCGCCCGGGTCATGCCCACGTAGCACAGGCGCCGTTCCTCCTCCAGCCCGTCCGCGTCCTCGAGGGAACGCTGGTGCGGGAACAGTCCGTCCTCCATGCCGCACATGAACACCACCGGGAACTCCAGCCCCTTGGCCGAGTGCAGCGTCATCAGCTGCACGCAGTCGTCCCACTCGTCCGCCTGGCCCTCGCCGGCCTCCAGCGCCGCGTGCGAGAGGAACGAGGCCAGCGGGCCCAAGTCCTCCATCTCCTCCGCGTAGAAGCCCCGTGCCGCATTGACCAGCTCCTGCAGGTTCTCGACGCGCGCCTCGCCGCGCTCGCCCTTCTCCTTCTCGAAGTGCTCGATCAGGCCGCTGCGCGCGAGCATGGTGTCGACCTTCTCGTGCAGTTCCAGCCCGCCGATCTCGATCGCCAGGCGGTCGACCAGGCGCAGGAATCCGCGCAGCGCATTGCCGGCCCGTGAACTCAGCGCGACCTCCTCGACCAGGGCACCGGCTGCCTGCCACAGCGACAGGTCGCGCTCGCGCGCAACCTGCCGCACCTGCTCCATGGTGCGGTTGCCGATGCCGCGGGTCGGCAGGTTGACCACGCGCTCGAAGGAGGCGTCGTCGTGCCGGTTCTCCGTGAGCCGCAGGTAGGCGAGGGCATCCTTGATCTCGGCGCGCTCGAAGAATCGCAGACCACCGTAGACCCGGTAGGGGATCCTGGCGGCGATCAGGTTCTCCTCGAACACCCGCGACTGCGCGTTGGAACGGTAGAGCACCGCGATTTCGCGCCGCGCGCGCCCGTGCTCGGTCTCCCGCCGGATCCGATCGATCACGAACTGGGCCTCGTCGAACTCGTTGAATGCCGCGTACAGCCGGATCGGTTCGCCTTCCCCGTCCTCGGTCCACAACCGCTTGCCCATGCGGGCCTGGTTGTGGGTGATCAGGTGGTTGGCTGCCTCGAGGATGGTGCCGGTGGAACGGTAATTCTGCTCCAGGCGTACCGTGAGCGTACCGGGGAAATCCTTGACCAAGCGCTGCAGGTTCTCCACGCGCGCCCCGCGCCAGCTGTAGATCGACTGGTCGTCGTCACCGACCGCGAACACCGCGCTGCGTTCGCCGGCGAGCAGGCGCATCCACGCGTACTGCAGGGTGTTGGTGTCCTGGAACTCGTCGATCAGGATATGCCGGAAACGCTCCCGGTAGTGCCTCTGCAGATCCCCGTTGTCGCGGATCAGCTCGTGGGCACGCAGCAGCAGCTCGGCGAAGTCGACCAGCCCGCCCCGCCGGCACGCCTCCTCGTAGGCGGTGTAGACGCGCACCATCTGGCGATGCACCGGATCGCCCGTGTCCTGCAGGTGCCAGGGCCGCAGGCCCTGGTCCTTGCGGGCATTGATGAACCATTGCATCTGGCGGGGTGGCCAGCGGCTCTCGTCGAGCTCCAGCGCGCGCAGCACCCGCCGCACGACTCGCCGCTGGTCCTCGGCGTCGAGGATCTGGAAGGTCTCGGGCAGGCCCGCCTCACGCCAGTGCAGACGCAGCAGGCGGTGCGCCAGACCGTGGAAGGTGCCCACCCACATCGCCCGGGCGGGGATGCTCAGCAGCTGCTCGGTGCGCCCCCGCATCTCGCCCGCCGCCTTGTTGGTGAAGGTCACCGCCATGATGGAGTGCGGCGATACGTTCTCCACCTGCACCAGCCAGGCGATGCGATGCACCAGCACGCGCGTCTTCCCGCTGCCGGCACCGGCAAGCACCAGCACCGGCCCGGGCGGTGCGGTCACGGCTTCCCGCTGGCGCCCGTTCAGCGGATCCAGGATGTGCGAAACGTCTTCCATTGGAACATATTACTAAGCGAGTCCGGACCAGAGCCATATCGGAGCGGTCCGGCCGGGCGGCGGGCGGCGGCGTGCTTTCCGGAACCGCAAGGACTGCGGCGAAACCGATGGTATCGGGCTCGCGCCGCGGCGCCTCACCCGGACACCGAGCACGCACAGCTGCGTGCGGGACGCCAAGAGGTGCTGGCAGCCGTCTCCGGAATGCCGCGTACCTTCGCCGAACGGTCCGCCGGCTGCGCGCAGATCCCTACCCCGCGATCGCCCGGCGGAACCCACCCCCGGTGCCTGTTCAGGGGCCCGGCGCCGGCGACCACTCAGGCGGTCTCGACGAGCCCGGCGTTGTTCTTCTCCAGCACCCGGTCCGCCCGGTAGCTGGAGCGCACCAGCGGGCCGGAGACCACTTCCGTGAAGCCCTTCTCCAGGCCCCACTCCCGGTACTTGCGGAAATCCCCCGGCGGCACGAAGCGCTCCACCGGCAGGTGGTTGACCGTCGGGCGCAGATACTGGCCGAAGGTGAGGATGTCCAGGCCGATCTCTCGCAGGTCATCCATGGTCTCGAGGATCTCCTGCTCGGTCTCGCCCAGGCCCAGCATCAGGCTGGTCTTGGTCAGGATGTCCGGGCGCGCGCGCTTGGCGTGCGCCAGGACCTCGAGGGTCTGCGCGTAGCTGGCGCGCGGATCGCGCACCGGGTGGGTCAACCGGCGCACCGTCTCCACGTTCTGGGCGAAGACGTCGATACCCGATGCCAGCACGATGTCCACGTTGTCCATCTCCCCCCGGAAGTCCGGGGTGAGGACCTCCACCGCGGTGCGCGGGTTCGCGCGCTTGATTTCGCGCACGCACTCGGCGTAGTGGCCGGCCCCGCCATCAGGCAGGTCGTCCCGGTCGACCGAGGTGAGCACCACGTAGCGCAGCCGCATCAGGCGCACGCTCTCCGCGGTGTGGGCCGGCTCCTCCGGATCCAGCCAGCCGTGGGGATTGCCCGTATCCACCGCGCAGAAGCGGCACGCGCGCGTGCACACCGAGCCCATGAGCATGATCGTGGCGGTGCCGTTATTCCAGCACTCGCCCATGTTGGGGCACATCGACTCCTCGCACACGGTGCTCAGGCGATGCTCGCGCACCGTCCGCTTGACCTCCGTGTAGCGCTTTCCGCTCGGCACGCGCACACGCAGCCAGTCCGGCTTCTCGCCGCGCGGAACCGGCTCCGGGTCGCGCCGGCGCTTGACGCCGTTCTTGATGGCGCTGAATCCCTGCGGGGTGCGGAACTTGCCGCCGCTGCGGGTGACTACGGGAATGCCCTTGAACGAGTTGGAATCCATTGGCGATCTATCCGGAATGGTCGTGACTGTGTTCGCCCGACACCTATTGTACTACCGCGGGCAAGCATCCTGCCCCTGCAGGGGCCCGTCAATCATCCTTCTCCAGCAGGAACAGCACCATGTGACTGAGATTCACCACCCGAGTGCGCTCGAATCCGGCCTCGCGCGCGTGCTTCTCCACCACGGCCGGCGCCAGGCGATGGTCGATCGGCGGGCCATCCTCCTCTTCGCGGTAGGGCCACTCCAGCACCGCCACGCGCCGGGTGCATACCCGCCGCGCCTCGCGCAACGCCGCTACCGGGTCGTCCGTCTCGTGCAGCACGTGCCCCAGGAACACCAGGTCGAAGCTCCCGTCCGGCCACGGCAGTGCCTCGGCCGGCGCCTCGCGAAACTCGGCCTCCGGCAGATACTGCCGGGCCGCTTCCAGCATCGCCGGATTGACGTCCGAGCCCGCGACCGCCAGATCGCGGGTGGCGAAGCGTTCGGCGAACAGCGCGCTGCCCGTGCCGACGTCCAGGACGCGGGTCGCGTCGACGCCATCGAGACAGAAGTTGAGCACCGCGTCGACGTCCATGAGCGCGACCCGATGGGGATCCCGCAAACGCTCGACGGGCTTGTCGAAACGACGTTCATGCATCGATCGGATCTCCCTCGACCCTGCGGCGCACGGACAGCCCGGCGCCGGCGACTCGCCAGGTTGGCAGTGTACCCTGTCACGCCTCGCCGGGCCCGAATAGGCAACCGCAGGGGCGACCTCCTCGATTTTCGTACCCCGGTGCGCGGTACACTGTGGTAGTCCCGGATCAGGAGGAGGACCGCGATGCTCTTGCAAGGTTCATGTCACTGCCGGGCGGTCGGGTTCCGGGTGGAATCGGCCATGCCCTTTCCGTACCAGGCCTGCTACTGCAGCATCTGTCGCAAGACCGCGGGAGGTGGCGGCTACGCGATCAACCTGGGAGCCGACGCCCATACGCTGGAAGTCGAGGGGGAAGAGCACCTCTCGGTGTATCGCGCGCGCATCGGCGTGCCCGACGGCAGCGGCCAGCTGAGTGAGGGTCGCAGGCACTTCTGCAGCCACTGCGGCAGCGCCCTCTGGCTGTACGACCCGACATGGCCGGATCTGGTGCATCCGTTCGCCTCCGCCATCGATACGCCGCTGCCCCGGCCACCCGAGCACGTGCGCCTGATGCTGGATTACGCCGCACCCTGGTGCGAGATTCCGCCGGAGGGGCCCACCGAGCGGCACTTCCCGGTCTACCCGGAAGAGTCCCTCGAGGAGTGGCACCGGCGCCATGGCCTGTATGATGGCTGAGCACGGGACCATGATCGGTCGCGGCAAGATCAGGGGAGCACGCCGATGAGCGGAAGCGACGCGGCGCCCGCTGGGCGCATGCGGCAGGCGCTGGGCTCGAAGGGCTGGATCGAGGATGCCTCATTGATGGCGCCCTACCTGCGCGAGTCGCGTGGCCTGTACCAGGGCCGCGCAGCGGGCGTGGCGCGCCCCGCGGACACGGCACAGGTCGCCGAGGTGGTGCGCCTGTGCCGCGAGGTCGGCCTCAAGATCGTGCCCCAGGGAGGCAATACCGGGCTTTGCGGCGGTGCCTCCACGCACGCGGACGCCAGCGAGATCATCCTGAGCCTGGGCCGCATGAACCGGATCCGCGAGATTGACGCGGCGAACTACACCATTACCGTGGAAGCCGGATGCGTCCTGCAGCGGATTCAGGATGCCGCGCGCGAGGCGGACCGGCTGTTTCCGCTCAGCCTGGCCGCCCAGGGCAGCTGCCAGATCGGCGGCAACCTCTCAACCAATGCCGGCGGTACCAACGTACTGCGCTACGGCAATACCCGCGACCTCGCGCTGGGCCTGGAGGTGGTGCTGCCCGACGGCCGCGTCTGGGACGGGCTCACCGGGCTGCGCAAGGACAATTCCGGCTACGACCTCAAGGACCTGTTCATCGGTGCCGAGGGCACCCTGGGCGTGATCACGGCCGCCGTGCTCAAGCTCTATCCCGTGCCCCGGGACGTCCATACCGCGCTGGTGGCGCTGGAAGACCCGGCCTCCGCGGTGGACCTGCTTGGGCGCCTGCGGGATGCCAGCGGCGAGGCCGTGACGGGTTTCGAACTGATTGGGCGCAATGCGCTCGAGATGGCCACGCGCCATGTCGAGGGCTGCCGGGATCCGATGGACCGGGCGCACCCATGGTACGTGCTGGTCGAGTTATCCAGCTCCCGCCCTGACAGCCGCCTGCGGGACGTGCTGGAGCAGGCGCTCGGCCAGGCTTTCGAGGACGGCCGTGTCAGCGACGCGGTGCTGGCCGAGAGCGAGGCGCAGAGCCATGATCTGTGGCACCTGCGCGAAAGCATCCCCGAGGGTGAGCAGCGCGAAGGGGCGAGCATCAAGCATGACGTCTCGGTGGCGGTCTCGCGCGTGCCGGAGCTCATCGCCCGGGCGACCCAAGAGGTCGAGCGGGTACTACCGGAGATTCGCGCGTGCCCGTTCGGCCACATCGGTGACGGCAACATCCATTTCAACCTCACCCAGCCGCCGGATATGGACCCCGACCGGTTCCTGGCGCGCTGGGACGAATTTAACCGCATCGTGCATGACGTGGTCGCGGACCTCGGTGGCAGCTTTTCCGCCGAGCACGGCATCGGACGGCTCAAGCTGGACGAGCTGACGCGTTACAAGTCGGCCGTGGCCGTGGACCTGATGCGCGCCCTCAAGGGCGCGCTGGATCCGGACGACCTGTTCAATCCCGGCAAAGTGGTCCCGCCGGCCGAAACGCACCGCCGCTAAGCCGCAGTCATCCCTGGCCGGGGCAACACCGATCTCGGGAGGAAACACGGAATGGAGTACGCGGATATCCCGGGGACGCCATTCAAGCCCTCACGCATCGGTCTGGGTACCTGGGCGATCGGCGGCTGGATGTGGGGCGGCACCGACGAGGAGCAGTCGGTCCGCACCATCTTCGCGGCCCTGAACAAGGGGGTCACCCTGATCGACACGGCGCCCGCCTACGGCTTCGGGCGTTCCGAGGAAATCGTCGGCCGCGCCCTGGCCGAGTACGGCGGGCGCGACGACGTGATCCTGGCCACCAAGGTGGGGCTGGAATGGGACGACAACGGGAACGTCCGGCGCAACGCCAGCGGCGAGCGTATCAGGCAGGAGATCGACGACTGCCTGCGACGCCTGCGCACGGACCATATCGACCTGTACCAGGTGCACTGGCCGGACCCGCGCGTGCCCGTGGAAGAGACCGCGGCCGCCATGGGGCGCCTGCTCCAGGAGGGCAAGATCGGTGCGATCGGGGTGAGCAACTTCAACCCCGGGCAGATCGATGCGTTCCGCGCCGTGGCGCCGGTACACGTCGTCCAGCCGCCGTACAACCTGTTCGAGCGCGGCATCGAGGCGGACGTTTTGCCCTACTGCCGGGACGCCGGAATCGCGACCCTCACCTACGGTGCGCTCTGCCGGGGCATGCTGAGCGGCCGCATGAGCGCCAGCCGCCGCTTCGAGGGCGACGACCTGCGCAACACCGATCCGAAGTTCCGCCCGCCCCGGTTCGAGCAGTACCTGGCCGCCGCCGAAGCCCTCGAGCGACTGGCCCGGGACCGCTTCGGCCGAAGCCTGCTGGGCCTCGCCGTGCGCTGGGTACTCGACCAGCCCGGGGTGTCCGTGGCCCTCTGGGGCGGGCGCCGCCCGGACCAGATGGATCCCCTGGGCGAGGCCACCGGCTGGAGCCTCGATGTCGAGACGCGCCAGGCGATCGACCGCATCATCTCGACGCACGTGACCGACCCGGTCGGGCCGGAATTCATGGCGCCGCCCGCCCGCGAAACTGCCTGAGGCGGCTGCGTCGCGCGGCGGGTGCCGGGGTGATACACTCTCGGGCCACGTCCGGGGCGTTCGCGCCCGGGCTCGCACATCCGCAACGCGGGTGCACGCAGAATAATTCCGGCCTGTTCCCGCCACCAACGTCGGCCCGTCATCGGGGATAATGGCGAGCCGATTACCGGGCGAGCGCGATCGCGCATCGGCTGTACCGCGCTTCGTGCATGATGCCCGCCGTTGCCGGGGTGACGGGAGCGTGCGTCGGGGCACGCGGGGGAAGGAGCGCAATGCGCACCGCAGGCGACGAGGATGCAGGGCTGCGGCTGGCCCTGTTGGCCGTGCTGGTGGGGATCATTGCCGGCGGCGGCGCGGTGATCTTCCGGTCCATGATCGGACTGTTCCACAACGCCTTCCTCACCGGCACCCTGTCCTGGCACTACGACGCCAACGTGCACACGCCCGCCGGTCCACTGGGCCCGTGGATCATCCTCGTCCCTGTGGGCGCGGCGCTCGTGGTGGCCTTCCTGGTGAAGAACTTTGCCCCGGAAGCAAAAGGCCACGGGGTCCCCGAGGTCATGGACGCGATCTATTACAACCGCGGGGTGATCCGCCCGATCGTGGCCCTGATCAAATCCATCGCCTCCGCCATCTCGATCGGCAGCGGCGGCTCTGTCGGGCGGGAAGGGCCGATGATCCAGATCGGCTCCTCCTTCGGCTCCACCATCGGGCAGTGGATCCGTATGCCCGACTGGCAGCGCATCACGCTGGTAGGCTGCGGCGCCGCCGGTGGACTCTCGGCGACCTTCAACACGCCCCTCGCGGGCTTGCTGTTCGCGATCGAGCTGATCGTACCGGAGACCAGTGCGCGCACCCTGATACCGATCGCGATCTCCACGGGATCCGCCACCTTCATAAGCCGCCTGGCCTTTGGCAACAATCCCTCCTTCCACGTGCCGCAGCTGGTGGTGCCGCCGGAGGAGGTGTTCTCGCCCGGCTTGCTGCTGGTCTATCTGTTCTTCGGCCTCGCCCTGGGGCTGGTGGCCTGGCTCTACATCCGGGCCATCTACTGGTGCGAGGACCTGTTCGACGGCATGCCGGGAAACTACTACACCCGCCATGCGCTCGGCATGCTGCTGGTCGGGGTGATGATGTACCTGTGCATGCGCCACTTCGGCCACTACTACATCGAGGGCGTCGGCTACGCCACGGTGCAGCAGGCGCTGGCAGGCGTGCTCACCGACCCCTACCTGCTGGTGCTGATCTTTCTGGGGAAGCTTGCCGCCACGTCCCTGACCCTCGGCTCCGGGGCCTCGGGCGGCATCTTCTCGCCGTCGCTGTACCTGGGGGCGGCCCTGGGGAGCCTATACAGCCTGGTCATCAACGCCGTGGCGCCGGGCCTGCACATCGCCACCGTGAACCTGGCCATCGTGGGCATGGCCGGAGTCGTCGGCGGAGCCACCGGCGCGGTGCTGACGGCCATCGTCATGACCTTCGAGATGACCCGGGACTACCACGTGATCATCCCGCTGATCCTGACGGTGTCCATGGCCTACGGCATCCGCCGCATGCTCCTGCGCGACAGCATCTACACGTTCAAGCTGACCCGGCGACGGCACTACATCCCGGACTCGCTACATACCAACCTGTATATGATGCGGCGCACCCTGGACGTGCTTGACACCCCGGTGCATCAGATCGAGGCAGACCAGCCCCTGTCCAGCCTGCGCACCGCGATGCGCTCGCGCCGGCGTATCCCGCACCTGCTCGTGACTCGCGACGGAACGTTGTGCGGCATCCTCAGCGCTGAACGCCACGCGGCTCTGCTGGTAAACCCCGGCGGCGATACGGAACGGGCCGTGGAATCGTTGGCCGCCCGGAAATACACGGTCGTGCGGCAGGACGACCTGATCTTCGACGTGGTGGCCAAGCTGCGCGCGGCCGTTAACGACATCGCGGTGGTTACCGCCGACGGCACGCTGCAGCGGCCGGAGGACGTGCTCGGGGTCATCACGCTGGGCGACGTCGCCCGCAACAGCAACTTCCTGCGCCAGATGCAGCGACAACGCCCCTGACTGGCCCGAACGGGCCCAGTCGTTACTGACCCCCGAGCAGGCGCAATCCCTCGTCCCAGCGCTCCTGCGCCTCGCCCTTACCGCTCACCTCCCCTCCGAGATGAGGCACTACCCCTGGTCGGGTCAGTATCTCCGGGCTCCGTTCCCGCGCGGCTCATCAGCCAGCGGGCATGGGTCCCGGTCGCGGTCGCGAACACCGGAGCGCCGGCGATCAGGTACCAGTAGAAGGTCACGAAACGCCAGGCCAGCATCGCGGTCGCGGTGGTGCGTGGATCGAGATACGGGTGCAGCAGCGCGCTGAGGCCGGCCTCGACGCCGCCGCCGCCCCCGGGGACGAAGGTCATCAGCCCGCCGAACAGCACCAGTCCCTGGCCGACGAACAGATACGCCCAGGGCACCGGGTGCCCCATGAAATAGAGCAGCACCGGCAGGATGCTGTAGCGTACGATCCAGTGGCAGAAGCAGAGGACGTACAACAGGAACAGCCGGGCGCGTCCCATCCGGAACAGCAACCGCACGCTCGCCCGGAAGTGTACCAGGGAGCGCGCCAGGCGGAACCGGAAGCGACCCAGTCGGTGGTGTCGGCCGAGCAGCCGACCCGCCCGGATCGCCAGCGGCCGATAGTAGCGGATCACAACCAGAAGCGCGGCCACCCCGCCGCCGAGCGCAACCGCGACCAGGATCACGAGCCGTCCGGCATCGACGCCGTTCTCGCCGAACGCGTACAGCGCCAGCGCTCCCGGCAGGGCCGTGAGGAAGAAAACGATGTCCATCACGAGGTCCACGGCCAGCACCCCCGCGGCGGGACCGAGCGGGAAGCCGTAGCGTGAGAGCAGGAACAGGAAGGTCGGCGCGGCGCCACTGGCGGCGGGTGTGGCCAATCCGGCGAACTCGGTCGAAACCACGGTGGTCATGGCGCTGCGGCTCGCGAGCGGGACCGCCAGGGCCCGCCCCAGCACCATCAGCCGCCCCGCGTTGAGCAGCCAGCCGATCAGCACCATGCTTAGCAGCAACAGCATCACCCAGGGAGACAGCCGGCCAAGCCGGTAGAAGCTTTCCAGCCCACCATAGAACAGCGGCACGCTCAGGCTCAGGGTGAGGCTGAGCAGGATCAGGATCAGCCAGTGCCGGCGCAAGCCACCGCCTCGGTCCAGTGCTGCTTGGTAACCGGTTGGCGCCCGTCGATCAGGGCGCGCTCGACCAGGTCGTGCCAGTGGCCCACGACCGGCTCGTGGCGCGCATCCACCGGGTGCAGCGAGACGCGGAGCAGGTCGGCGTGACGCTGCTGCCGGAACAACGATTCGTTCCAGCGTCGCGACAGATCCCGGCGCAAGGCGCTGCGGGCGCTGTAGACGAGACTGCGGGCGGGCGTTTCCTGCCACCGCGGCAGGCAGAAGTGACTGCGCATGGTCGTCGTGTAACGGAACGGCAACGAGGCGATCACCCCGCGCGCCGCGCGGCCCAGCAGCCAGGCCGGCGCCACGAAGCCGGTCACGGGCCAGCCGAGTCCGCGCAACAGCGCCAACCCTTGTTCCATCCGTTCGCGCGCGGTCCCCGCGGGCAGGGCGTCGAATTCCCCCTCCCCGACCGTGTACACGCGCCGCCGGAACCAGCCGACGGGATCCAAGGGGCGGGCAGCGTCGTCCAGGTGATAGTAGCCGTGCAGCGCGACTTCGTCGCCGCGGGCCAGACGCGCTTCGATTGCCTTCAGGAAGGCGGAATCCCGGTCAATGAGGCCGCGCCGATGGTAGTCGGGCACCACCAGGAGGGTGACCCGCACGCCACCGATGGCATCGAGCATCCGCAACAGGCTCGCGCACTCGGGCCAGGTCGCCGGCGCGACATCGTGCACCGACACGCACAGGGCGCGTATACGCTCAGCCGGCAGCATGGGCTTCCAGTTCCGGCTCCTCCTCGAGCGGGGAGCTTACGCCCGCCAGCTCCGCGTAGGCGGCGATCTGCCGACGCAGCACCCGCCCCCAGGTATAGCGCCGGCGGACGCGCTCGAGAGCCGCCCGGCCGAGGACCTCCGGCCCGCGCTCGAACACCGAGCGGATCGCTTCCTCAAGCGAGCCCAGGTCGTCGCTGCGGGCGACCTGCCCAACCTCCTGGTCCACCAACTCGGCCACCGCGCCGGAATCCACGCCCACAACCGGCAACCCGCAGGCCATCGCCTCCAGCACCACCAGCCCGAAGGTTTCCCGGCCGCCGGCATGCACCAGCAGGTCGCAACTGGCGATCAGCCGGGCCACGTCCCGGCCGGCCGCCTGGTAGGGGATGACGGACACGTTGGGCGGCAACGGCGGCAACGGCCCTCCGCCACCCACGAGCAGCAGATGGTAGCGCGGCCCCAGGCGCCGCATCGCCGCCGCCAGCAGCGGGATGTTCTTCTCCCGCGCGAAGCGGCCGGCGAATACCAGCAGCCGGGTCCCGGGATCCAGGCCCAGCTGGTGCCGCAGTCCCGGATCCCGACGGCAGGGGCTGAACAGCTCGGTGTCGACGCCCAGCGGCTGATGCCGCACATGGCGCAGGCCCAGCGACTCCAGCCGCTCGACGATCATGCGACTGGGTGCCAGTACCAGGTCGAAGCGCTCGTAGAGCCGCAGCACGTACTCGCGGACGGCCGGCTCGATCCAGCGCCCCAGGCGCACGCCGAGCAGCCGCACCAGGTCCGAGTGGTAGAACCCGACCACGGGGACGTCACGATTGCGTCCCGCGCGCAGTGCCACCCACGCCAGTTGGTACGGGTCGCCGGCCTCGATCAGGTCGGGCGCGAGCGCCTCGAGGTGGGCACGCCAGCGGGGCAGGTTGAGCGGCAGCCGGTAACCGTGGGCAAATGGGAGCGGCGCGCTGGCCAGGCACACCAGCCCGTCACCGTCGTGCTGGTCAGCGCGACCGGGCACCAACACCGTGTGGTGCACCGCGCGGCAGGGTTTCAACCATTGATGCTTGGCCAGAAGATAGCGCTTCACGCCGCCGCTGACCGGCGCATAGAACATCGTGGTGTCGACGATATGCATGTTTCCGAGGATCGGCTCCTGCACTTCACGTTCGGGACCCGCGGCTATCCCGTTCCCTCCGGCACCGCCCCGGATGCCGCGGCCCGGCGGACGCCCGTACGCGGGCCTCCGGCAACCGGTCCCGGAAGACGCGCTCGACTGGGAATTTTACACCTCCCGGCGTGAATGAACATTGAACCGCCGGCGCCGGCGGTCGCTCGCATGCGGGTTCGATGCCCGGGAGCCCAGCGGGTTCCCCGCGGATGCGGCCCGATCGCGGCACCCCAGGATGAGGCACCGCCCTGACCGGGTTAGTATCATGGTCCGACAATGTCAGTAGCAGTGCTGCATGCTGCCGGGCGAGACCGCCGGGTGCATCGGCCGTGGCGGCGAAGAGCGGCACGCCGGAGGACGGTACCGGGACCGCCGGGTGCCCCGTGCGGGTCTTCGGGCTGCGGATCCAAGCAAGGAGTCAGAAGATGGCCAATTCCGAAATCGACGCCGTTCGCGAGCTGCTGGCGGCGCGCGCTGAGTCCCGGGGCGAGTCGCTGGAGGAGATGCGAGCCGGGATCGATGCCCTCGCCGATGTATTCCCCACACCGAAGGACGTGAGCGTGGAGCCGGTCCGGGCGGGCGGCGTGCCGGGCGAATGGATCCGCGCGCCAGGGGCCACGGCCGAACGCGCCCTGTTGTACCTCCACGGAGGGGGCTACGTCATCGGCTCGGTTACCTCCCATCGCACCCTGATCGCCGACCTGTCGCGGGCGTCCGGCCGGGGCGCCCTGGGGATCGACTATCGGCTGGCGCCCGAGCATCCCTTCCCCGCGGCGGTGGAGGACGCGGTCGCTGGTTACCGCTGGCTGCTGGAACAGGGGTTCCAGCCGGCCGACATCGCCATCGCCGGAGACTCGGCCGGCGGTGGTCTGGCCCTGGCGACACTGGTGGCACTGCGCGACGAAGGCGTCAGCCTGCCCGGCGCGGCGGCTTGCATCTCGCCCTGGGTCGATCTCGAGGGCGTCGGCGACAGCATGCAAGCGAACGCCGGGATCGATCCGATGGTCAACCGCGAGGGCCTGCTGGTGATGGCCGAGCACTATCTCGCCGGCAGCGATCCGCGCAACCCGTTGGCGGCGCCGCTGTATGCCGACCTCCAGGGGCTGCCGCGCTTGCTGATCCAGGTAGGCAGCGCGGAAACCCTGCTGGACGATTCCCGGCGCGTCGCCGAACGCGCGCGGCGCCAGGGCGTGTCCGTGACTCTGGAGGAATGGCCGGACATGATCCACGTTTGGCACATCTTCGCGCCCATACTCAGCGACGGGCGACGCGCCATCGAGCGCATTGCCGAATTCCTGCGCAATGGCCACTGAAGCCGAGAGCGAGGAACACCAATGTCGACATCGATCATGATCACCGGCGCCTCGTCGGGAATCGGCAAGGCACTGGCTCTGGAGCTGGCCAGCCGGGGCTACTCCCTGGGGCTTGCCGCCCGGCGCAAGGACGGCCTGGACGCCCTGGCGGCGGAGATCCGTCAGCGGCATGGCGACGGCTTCCGGGTGGAGACGCGACCGCTCGACGTCACCGATTATGACGCCGTCCCACGCGTGCTGCAGGAGTTCGTCGATGCCCTCGGCGGGCTCGACATCGTGTTCGCCAATGCCGGCATAGGCAGCGAGGGGCGCATCGGCGATGGCCACTTCGAGGATGCGCGCCGCACGATCGAGACCAACGTGATCGGGGCGATGGCGACCGTGGACGCCGCCGCCGCGTATTTCCTCGAGCGTGGTCACGGCCACGTCGTGGCCACCTCCTCGGTGGCCGCCTTCCGCGGACTGCCGGGCAGCTCCGCCTACTGCGCGTCCAAGGCCGCGTTGACCACCTATATGGGCGCTCTGCGGGCCGAGACCTGGAAGCGCGGGATCGCGGTCACCGTCCTGCACCCCGGCTACATCGACACCCCGATCAACAGCACGATGGCCAGCCGCCCGTTCCTGATCACGGTCGACAAGGGCGCACGCCTGATCGCGGACATGATCGAGCGGCGCGTGCCGTCGGCGACCGTACCCGTCTGGCCCTGGAACGTGATCGGGCGCGTGCTGCGCTGGCTTCCGACGGGCCTGATCGCCCGCATGGGCTGACCCGGTCAATCGCCGACCGGCTGGGTCTGGCCGGTGCCCTGGTCACCGCCGGTTCCGGTGCCCCTGCCACCGCCCGCCTGGCCACTGCCCAGGCACTTGTAGATCCCAAAGGTCTGGTTGCCGTTCTTCACGGGGCTCAGCGGCGACACGGTGTCGCCGCCCTGCTGCGCCGCCGTATTGCGCGCCAGGGTCTTGAGATCCTGCTCCACATCCGACGGATAGCGGCTGACGAAGCCGACCTTGCTGTCGACCGACACGTCGGTCTTGCCGATCTTCTTGCAGTGAGCCACGCGGTCCCTGGGCAGGACCATGACGTTCTGTGCGTCCGAGCTCAGGCTCACCCAGGTGCAGGCGGTGAGACTGCTCGCCAGCAACGCTACGATTGCCACGGTGCGGTACTTCATGGCCGTCCTTTCGCCGTCATGCGGCTGTGTGGTTGCGATCCCCGGCCGCCGGCCCGGCCGGCGTCGGCGGCAGTGTCCCCTGGATGAAAGACAGGGCCGTCGCCCCGTGGTTCACCGGTCCGTCTCACCGCCGTTGTCCGCGCCGCCGGTAGTGGACTTGCCGCCACCCGAACGACCGCCGCCCGAGGTGCCGCTCCGCGCCTGCGAGCGCGTCCCGCCCGCGCGGGAGCCGCCGCGGCGACTCCGGCTCGCCCGGCCACCCCGCGAGGCCTCAGCGGTCGGCCACTCGGAGAACGGGAAGGGACGATCGTCCGTGTTGAAGGTCATGTACAAGACGACGTCCGCGATAAAACGCGCCAGCGTGCGTCCGAACCTCGCCAGGTTGCCATTCGACCGTCCCGTCAGCAGCACAAAGCCGAACTGGATGATCACGGCGACCGCCAGCACCGCCGAGGCAACGTACAGGATCACGGCGAACAGGACGATGTAGAACAGCCGCAGCCAGGCGGCCCGATTCCGGATATGTTCCCTGATGTCGTCAGCCATTGGCATCCTCCCCCGATCCGGCTCCGGCCGTTCCCGGAACCAAGGGATCACCCGCACAGTACGTCCGGTCCCTTCCTGCTCGTCAAGTACCGCATTCCGCCGGACCCGGCCTTGCCGAATACAGACTAACCCGGCCGCCCGAGCGCGGAGCCCGCCACGGGCCTCACCCGGCGGTGTCAGACGAAGAAATCCTGCAGCAGATCCTCCTCGTCGAGATCCGGGTCGACCTGGTAGGAGCGCAGGTCCGTTACCCCGCTCTCCCTGAGGACGTCCTCGTCGATGAAGAAGTTGCCGGTGCACTTGCGGCTATCCCGGGTGATGATCTCGTAGGCGGCGTCGGCCATGATCTCCGGCTTGCGGCTGCGGTTGACCGCGGCCTCTCCGCCGAGTTGGTTGCGCACCGCCGCCGTGGCGATGGCGGTGCGGGGCCACAGGGCGTTGAACGCCACCCCCCGGTCGCGGAATTCCTCCGCCATCCCCAGCACGCACATGCTCATGCCGAACTTGGCCATGGTGTAGGCGACGTGGGGGGAGAACCAGCGAGCCTCCATGTTGAGCGGCGAGGCCAGGTTCAGCACGTGCGGATTGCGCGCCTCGAGCAGGTGCGGCAGACACTTCTGAGACGTCATGAACGTCCCGCGCGCGTTGATCTGGTGCATCAGGTCATAGCGCTTCATGGGGGTCTCCAGCGTGCCGGTAAGGTTGATCGCGCTCGCGTTGTTGACCAGGATGTCGATACCGCCGAAACGCGCGACGGTCTTCGCCACCGCATCCTCGACCTGTTCCTCGAAGCGGATGTCCGTGACCAGCGGCAGCGCCGTGCCGCCGGCCCCCTCGATCTCCTCGGCCGCGGTATAGATGGTCCCGGGCAGCTTCGGGTGCGGCTCCGCGGTCTTGGCCGCGATCGCCACGTTGGCGCCGTCCTGCGCGGCCCGCCTGGCTATGGCGAGCCCGATGCCGCGACTGCCGCCGGTAATGAACAGGGTCTTGTCCTCGAGTTTCGACATGGTCATCTCCCAATGCTGATCCCGTGCCATGGCCGCCGGATCGGGAGATCCGGCCGTTCACGCGTCCCGTGTCAGCGACCCCCCGCCGTCGTCATGCGACTCACCATGCGGCTCCGCGCGTCCCCGATTTCGATGGACCAGACGTGGCTGCTGCGCCCGAGGCGCACTGGCCGGCACACACCGGTTACCGTGCCCCCGGACACGCCCCGCAGGTGGCTGGCGTTGATCCCCAGACCCACCACACCATAGCGCGCCGGGTCGACGCACAGATAGGAAGCGTAGCTGGCGAGAGTCTCGGCAGGCACGCAGGATGCTCCGCCATGGAGCAGCCCCAGCGGCATCCGCGTCCACCGGCATGGTGCCTTCCAGGCAGTCGTCGCCCATCGCGGCTACCCCGATGCCCGGGTGCGCCGCCAAGTGACAATCAACCCGGTCGGCGACCTGCGCAAGCTCAAGCCGCTGGAACCAGATGCTCATCCGTCCCCCGCCGCCTACCCGAACTTCGAAAAATCGGGCTGGCGACGCTCCAGGAACGCCTGCATCGCCTCCCGCGCCTCGGCGGAAGCGAGCCGCTCGCCGAAGTGCTCTCCTTCCACGCGCATGGCTTCGCGCACGGCCTCCGCCTGCGTACGCTTAAGCAGCATCTTGGTCAGGCGCAGTGCCTCCGGCGGCTTGGCTGCGAGCTTGCGTGCCACCGCCATCGCCAGCTCGGTGACCTCCTCGTCCGGCAGGACCCGGTTGATCAGTCCAACTTCGTACGCGGCCTCGGCGTCGAACGGCTCGCCCAGCATCAGCAGCTCAGCCGCGCGCTGATGGCCCGCGAGGCGCGGCAGCAGTACGCTCGAGCCGGCCTCGGGAACCAGCGCGAGGTTGACGAAGGGGAGCTGGAACCGTGCCCCGGTGCCGGCGTACACCAGGTCGCAGTGCAGCAGCATGGTCGTGCCCACCCCGACCGCCGGCCCGGTTACCGCCGCGATGAGCGGTTTCGACGCGTCCGAGATCCCGGCCAGGAAGCGCGACACCGGGCTGCCCTCGCCGCGCGGCGGGTCGTTGAGGAAGTCGGCCAGGTCGTTGCCACTGGTAAAGCAATCGCTGGCCCCGCCGAGCACCACCGCCCGGATCGCCGCGCTCGACTCCGCCTGTTCGAGGGCGTCGGCAATCGCGGAGTACATGCTCACCGTCAGGGCGTTGCGCTTCTCCGGGCGATTGAGTGTGATGCGCAGGACTCCATCGCTGATCCCGGTCAATACGTGCTCGCTCATGCTCATGCTCCAATGCCGTGGTGAAGCCCGATACTAGCGCAGGCGGTGCCTGCGCCACAGGAGTCTCTGCATGACCCGTGCATGCGCCCGGATCGCCGTCGTCGCACTCGCGCTGGCATTGACCGCCTGCTTCAACCTTCCCTCGGCGCAGGAGAAGGCACAGATGGATCAGCAGAAGCAGGATTACTGCCAGAATCTTGCCCGCCAGATCCGCGAAGCCCGGGGCAAGCCCCTGCGCCGCTCGACACTCGAGCGACGCTACCAGCAGGAGTGCTGCCGCCCGGCGGGCTGCGTCGAAAAATGACCCGGCTTCGCCGAACAAGCCGACCGGTTGCGGTTCAGTCGCCCAGCTCGCCGACCTGCTTGGTGCAGGCGAACAGCCGCGAATCCTCCAGCGCCGCGTCGCGATGCCGGGTGGCGTCGCGGTATTCCGGGATCCGCAGCATCTCCAGGAAGGTCTTGCGCGACGGATACTGCACCAGGATCGCCTCGTCCCAGCGCTCCGCTTCCTCGCCAATCACTACCTGATCCACCGACGCCAGCCACAACACGCGCCCGCCGATGCGCTGGAGCATGCGACCGGCGACTTCGGCATACCGCCGGTACGCCTCCTCACCGCTGCAGGGACTGTCGCCGGAATCCGCCGCATAGGCCGCCCGGTCGCGGAACCGGAGCAGGTTGATCATGACCACGGGCTGGTCCCGCTGGTCCTCCGACAGCTTCTTCAGGCGTTCCCCGGTGGGATTGATCTGACCCATTGGCGCGCTCCTTGATGCATGCTCGCGAAAGCCTGGATGGGCCCGTCGCGGGATCCTGCCCCGCGCGTCCGCTCGCGAGGTCCGACACGAACCCCGGGACACGCACGATCTCCGGCGGGCCGGGGGAGATTGTTGCCGCGAGGCAAGCCCCGATCAAGGGCCGCCACGAGACAGCTCCGCGCCGTGTGCGGACGGGCTCGCTCTTCCGCTGGCCGACGGCCACTCCCGTGGGCGGCCACCCGCCGGGAGTCTGACCGCGGAGCGTGCGTCGCTTGACCGGCGTCAACCCGCTTCCGCCCGGGCCCGTCTATAAACCAACGGAATGATGTCTCACGGACGTGCAGCGTCCCGGCCTGCAGGAGCTCTGGCCATGACTCACGTGGTAATCATCGGCGCCGGCATCGGGGGCCTGCCCGGCGCTTTCCGGATACGCGACACGCTTGGTCCCGGGCACCGGATCACCCTGATCAACGCCAGCGACTATTTCCAGTTCGTGCCTTCCAATCCCTGGCTGGCCGTAGGCTGGCGGGACCGCAAGAGTGTCACGCTGGCCCTTGCCGCGCCTCTGTCGCGACGCGGCATCGAGCTGATCGCCAGCCCGGTGACGAAAATCGAGCCGGCGCAGAACCGGCTCACCACGCAGAACGGCACGTCGGTCGACTACGACTACCTGGTCATCACCACGGGGCCCGAGCTCGCCTTTGACCAGGTGGAGGGGGCGGGACCGGATTACCACACCCAGTCCGTCTGCACGGTCGACCACGCCGAACGCGCCTACCAGGCCTACCTGCGCCTGTTGGATGAACCGGGGCCGGCGATCGTCGGTGCGCTGCCCGGTGCGAGCTGCTTCGGGCCGGCCTACGAGTTCTCCATGATCCTCGACCGGGACCTGCGCCGTCGCTGGAAACGCGCTGACGTGCCGATGACCTTCGTTACGCCCGAGCCCTACATCGGCCACCTTGGCCTCGGGGGCGTGGGGGACTCGCAGGGCCTGCTGGAAGCCGAGCTGCGCAGCCGCGAGATCAAGTGGATCACCAATGCCGCGGTCCAGCGGGTCGAGGACGGCAAGATGATTGTCGCCGAGCACGACCGCCACGGCGAGATCACCAAGGAGCACGAGCTGCCGTTCCGGTATTCGATGACGCTGCCGGCGTTCCGGGGTGTGCCCGCGGTGGCCGCGGTGGACGAGCTCTGCAACCCCAAGGGCTTCGTCCAGATCGACGAGTTCCAGCGCAGCCCGGCCTGGCCCAATATCTACTCGGCGGGCGTATGCATTGCCATCCCGCCGGTGGAAGCAACGCCGGTGCCGACCGGCGCGCCCAAGACCGGCTACATGATCGAGAGCATGATCTCGGCCATCGCAACCAACATCGCGGCCGAGGTCGCCGGGCGCGAGGTGAACGCCCGCGGGTCGTGGAACGCCATCTGCCTGGCGGACACCGGCAACACCGGCTTCGCCTTCATCGCCCTGCCACAGATTCCGCCGCGCAACGTCACCTGGGCCCGCAAGGGGCGCTGGGTGCACCTGGCCAAGATCGCATACGAGAAGTACTTCATGCGCAAGATGCGCAAGGGCCAGTTCCAATCCATCTACGAAAAATATGTACTCCGGATCCTGGGGCTGAAGCACCTCAAGGAGCACAAGGCCGCTTGAGCGGATGCCGGCGGGCTGCCGCCCCGCCGGCATGAGCACTGCCGCTGGCGTAACGGGACAGAGATCAGCACACTCACGTTTTCCGGTGCCGCGGGGCAGGTAACCGGCTCCTGCCACGTGCTCGAGCGCAATGGGCGGCACGCGCTGCTCGACTGCGGGCTGTACCGGCGCGACGCCGAGGCGTGGAACGAGCGCCCGTTCCCGGCGTCGCCGGAGTCCGTCGACGCGGTGGTTCTTTGGCACGCCCACCTCGACCACCGCGGGCTGCTCCCGCGGCGGGTGCGCGAAGGATACCGGCGGGAGAGCTTCTCCACGCGGGCGACCGCCGAGCTGCTGCAGATTACGCTTCGCGCCGCCGCGCAACCCCCGAAGACTCGATGGCGATCCACCGCATTGCGGGCGGCGCGATCATCATCGCCGGCAGCGGCATGGGCAACGGCGGCCGCATCCGTCACCACCTGTGCCACAACTTCCAGCGGCGCGAAAGCCGGATCATGATCGCGGGCTTCCAGGCCCGGGGCACTCCGGGCCGGGCCCGGGTCGACGGCGCCCGCACCCTGCACCTGTTCGGCGAGGCGGTCCCGGGCAATGCCTCCATCCATACTCTCGGCGGCTTCTCGGCCCACGCCGGCCAGGCGGGCCTGGTCGAGTGGGCGTCCGCCATCGAAGGCAAACCCGACATCCGCCTGGTGCACGGCGAGCCGGACCGTCTGGAAGCGCTTCTTAACGCTTGCGTAACACGCCCCTGCCATGCTCCTCCCTGGATTCAAGGGGGGAGCACGGGAATATGCCACACGACCGCAAGCCGCACCGTCTTCACTACCGAACCATCTGGATATCCGACGTGCACCTGGGCTGCCGCGGGTGCCGAGCGGACTTTCTGCTCGAGTTCCTGCATGCCGTTGAGTGCGAAACGCTCTACCTGGTCGGGGACATCGTCGACCTCTGGCAGATGCGGCGCGGGCTTTACTGGCCGCAGTCCCACAACAACGTGATCCGGACCCTGCTCGGCAAGGCCAAGTCCGGGACACGTCTCGTGTACCTGCCCGGGAACCACGACCTGCCGCTGCGGGCGCACCACGGCACACGCTTCGGCAACGTCGACATCCGCCGCGAAGCCGTACACGAGGGTGCCGATGGCCGGCGTTTCCTGGTCATCCACGGCGACCAGTACGATCACGCGGTGCGGAGCTCGCGCCTGCTCACCGCCCTCGGCAGCGGTGCCTACGACGCCCTGCTGGTCCTGAACCGCGTGGTGCACGCCGTGCGCCGCCGGATGGGATTGCGCTACTGGTCGCTGGCGACATTCATCAAGCATCGCGTCGGGACCGCGGTCGAGTACATCGGGCGCTTCGAGCACGCGCTCGCCGCCGAGGCCGCCCGGCGCCGGCTCGACGGTGTGATCTGTGGCCATATCCATCGCCCCCGGGTGCGTACCATCGAAGGGGTGGCCTACTTCAACACCGGGGACTGGATGGAATCCTGCACGGCCCTGGCAGAGGACCCGGACGGACGCCTTGAGCTGATCCACTGGGCGGGAGCTCCGGCCGTGCAGACAGGACGACCCGCGGTCGCCGCCTGAAGCGGATGTCAAGAGGGCCGGGGAAAGCCAAAGGCCACGTCCGGCGTTGTTCGGGCCGGTGGACTCCGGCACATTTCCGGAGTCGCCTCCGCCGGATCGGGTACTTCAGGACCGGATCTAGGGCATTGCGGGAAGGTCCATCGATGGCCTTTGTCAGCGTCGCAGTGCATGAAAATGGCGCTACATCCCTGTAGCGCGCGGGGCGGCCCAAAAACAGTGTCTTGCGGCAGCCCCCTAGTGCAAGATGCGCCCGGTCTAGCTAGCCCGGGGGCCTGAGCACGACGCGACCGAACTGGTGGGGTGGCGTGCCCGTCACCCCGGTCACGAACGCCCGGAGCTGTGGGAAGAATTCGAGGAAATCGGCTTCCAGGTCCCCCTGCAGCCGGAACAGCTCGCCGGCGGACTCCGCCAGTGGGTTGCCGCGGCGCATCCGCCGGGAAAGGCCCGACAGCGTGCGCTCGATGCCGGCCCGGCGCCGGTAGGCATAGAGCGTGTCGTACTCGCGCATGTACCAGACATAGCGCTGCATACGCTCCGGCATCAGGTGCCGGCGCCGTTCCAGCAGCAGGTATACGCGTGCGCTGAACTGCCGCAGCGGGATCGAAACGTAGCGGTTCCAGTGTCGGGTCAGCAGATGATCGTAGAAAACGTCCAGAAGGATCGGCGCGTAGCGACGGTACGGCCGCGACAGCCGGCGGCGGCTACGGCGCATCACCGGGTGCGCATCGGCATAGCTGTCGATGCGCCGGTGCAGGCGTACGCCCCGCCGCAATGCCGGTGATTCGAGCTGCTCAACCGGCCCGCGCACGAAATCCCCCATCAGGTTGCCGACCACGGCATCCGGGTCCGGCTCGGAAAGCAGCAGATGGGCGAGGTGATTCATCGCTGGTCGACGTCTTTCAGCTTGGCAGGCGGGCCCGTTGCCGCCACTATACCAGCGTGGTCGCTGCCACCCCCATCCCCGCGGAGCAGGCCCATGACCCAGCCCAGCCGGACCGTGATCGCCCATCGCGGCGCCAGCGGCTATCTGCCGGAACACACCTTAGCCGGCTATGCCATGGCGCACGCCATGGGCGCCGACTTCCTCGAGCCCGACCTGGTAATGACCCGCGACGGCGTGCTGATCGCACGCCACGACGTCATCCTGGAAGACACCACCGATATCGCCGCGGTGTTTCCCGACCGCAGCCGCGCCGACGGACACTGGTACGCGGCCGACTTCGAGCTGGCCGAAATCCGCCGCCTGCAGGCGCGCGAGCGCACGGAGCACCGCTTCCGCCGGGACAGCCACGGCTTCCCCGTGCCGACTTTCGAGGAACTGCTGCAGCTCGTGGCCGAGCTGAACCGGCTCACGGGCCGCGGGACCGGGGTTTACCCGGAGACCAAGGAGCCGGATTTCCACCGCGCGGCCGGACTGCCGATGGAAGAGCCGCTGCTGGCGTTGCTGGAGAGATACCGCTACCGCGAGGCTGCGGACCCGGTCTTCGTGCAGTCTTTCGACCCCGAAAACCTGCGCCACATGCGCGAGTCACTGGGTACCAAACTGCGCCTGGTACAGCTGGTGAGCGACGCCGCCTCGGTAACCCCCGGCGGTCTGGACACCGTCGCCGCTTACGCCGACGCGATCGGCCCGGACCGGCGCCTGATCGACCCGGACGACGCCGGCGACGCTCCGGGCCCGCGCCTGGTGCAGGACGCCCACGCGCGCGGTCTGCTGGTGCATCCCTACACCTTCCGCGCGGACGCGGTGGACCCGCGCTACGCGGATTTCGAGAGCGAGCTGCGGCGCTTCTGCTTCGAGTTCGGGGTCGACGGTGTCTTCAGCGATCACCCGGACCGGGCGACGGCCGTGCTGCACACCGCGCCGGATCGCTGACTCAGGCGATGCCCGCGTCCCGCGGCTCGATGTCGACCTGTGTCACCACCGAGTTCGCGATGAAACAGCTCCGGTGCGCCTTGCGGTAGAGCTGCATCAGGGCCTCCCCGCTCTCGGGCCCCTTGCCCTCGGCGAAGCTGGCGCGCGGGCGCAGCACGATACGTGAGACGTAGTTGCGGTTGTCCTCGTTCCGGTCCAGCTCCCCGTCCGCCTCGTCGCTATAGGCGTCGACCACCAGACCCTTCAGCGACGCGATCGCCAGGAACGTCAGCATGAAACAGCTCGACATCGCGCCGATCAGCCCCTGCTCGGGGTTGAGCAGCCGGCCGTCGCCGTAGTACCCGGGCGAGGCGGATGCCAGCACGCGCACGCCGCCGCTGAAATCGAGGAAGTGCGTCCGGTCATAGGTCTTGTAGTCGAAATCGCCGTCCGCCCGTGCCCAGCTCAGCCTGACTTCACTCTCGCTCATGACCCGCTCCCACGCCCGGCGCCCGGGCCGTTCCGTCCATTGCTCACAGCCTGCCGCGGAACAGGTGACGGGAATATGACGCACGTCAAACGCCGGCGATCGACCCCCACGCATGATCGCGCCAAGATCAGCCCGTGCAAAGCAAACGTCCCGCACCGGCTCCACCTTAAAACTTAACACTTAA
>Ga0102962_1000068_pt1 | contig 64151 bp, 45 predicted proteins | sample SalPonF2_C_D2_MG_FD_84519 | JGI IMG/M metagenome (GOLD analysis project Ga0102962, IMG submission 84519) | Salt pond soil microbial communities from South San Francisco under conditions of wetland restoration - Salt Pond MetaG SF2_C_D2_MG ...
ACCCGTGTGACGTTAGCGTTACACTTATAGGCAAAGGCAAAACTAAGAACATACTCCCCGTTTGTCAAGTGCGGGCAGCTATTGGCAAAGCCGCACCACACGCCGCCCCGGGCCCTGCCGCGAACCCCGGAGACGCTGCCGGCGGGCATGCGGGACCCCGATCGGCGGCCGCTTTTGCGATATACGAGCCATTATTCACCGGGGCGCGTGCAAGGCGGGAGACGCTTCGGGCGCTGGGCCGTGACGGCCCCGGAGGCGGAACCCGGCGGTGCCGGAGGGCCCGCGGTGCGCCTGCCGGGACCGCCCCGGCGGGCGCCGGGGATCGGCCGGTGGCGCCTGGTGGTGCCAGACGAGGCGGTGTTCGCGGGCCATGCTCGCACCGGGCGGGCTCCCGGGCAGGGCCGGCTCGAGGGCCGGCCAAGTGTCCATGGCCAGCGCCCGCCTGGAGCGGCTCCCACGCCACCGTCACCTGCCCGCCACCAGAGAGCGACCCTCAGGGGCCGGCGCCCCCGGGAGAAGCTTGCGCTCAGCCGGCCAGCACCCCGGCAGCGGACAGCGCAGTGAAGTCCTGGTCGGAAAGACCGAGCAGGCCGGTCAGGATCTCGCGGTTGTGCTCACCGAGCCTCGCGACACCGCTTCGGGCCCCCACACGCATCGCCGTGGAAATCCACGGATGTGCCGGCACCCCCACCCCGGCTGCGACTTCGGAAACCAGCCCCCGGTGCCGGGCCCAGGAGGTATCGGCGAGCTCGGAGACCGAGCGGACCTCACCCAAAGACAGGTTGCAGCGCTCGAGAGTCGCCTCGAGGCTGCGGGCGTCATCGAAGCTGCCGACGAATTCCTGCAAAAGCGCCAGCAGTTCCCGGCGATTCCGCATCCGCTGGTCGGCGGTACAGAAGCGGGGATCCTTTGCCAGCTCCTCGCGCTGCATCGCCTTGATCCAGCGCGGGAAGGTAAACACCGGGTTGCCGGGGACCGCGACCCGGACTCCGGAAGCAAGCTGCAGGACGGGAGAGTTCCACGCCCCGAAGAGCTGCTCGATCTCACCGCCACCGGCCAGTTCGACCGCGCTCCATTCGTTGGTATAGGCCAGGACTTCCGCCATCGAGACGTCGACATGCTGGCCACGACCCGTGCGTGCCCGATGCAGCAAAGCCGCCAGGATGGCATTGGCGGCCATGGTCGCGGGATAGACATCCCCGTGCGACTGGACCTCCGGCACCGGATTCGCGCCGCGCCGCCTGGCGGCCATTTCCAGGGTCCCCGCCTCGGCGTGTACCAGCGGTGCGTACGCGCGCCGGTCCATCCAGGGACCGCTTCGTCCATACCCGGTAATCGAACAGAAGACCAGCTCCGGGTGGCTCCGCAAGGCGTCTTCCGGGGCCAGCCCGAGCTTCTCCATGATCCCGGGCCGGAAGTTCTCCACCAGCACGTCGCAGTGCTGCACCAGATCCCGGAGCAGGCCCGCCCCGCGCTCGGTCCGCAGGTCGATGGACAGGTTCTTCTTTCCGGTGTTCAGCTGGCTGAAATACGCCCCGACCCCGTCGACGTGCGGCAGGACCTCCCGGGTGAAGTCGCCCCCGGGGGGCTCGATCTTGATCACTTCCGCTCCCATGTCGGCCAGGATCCGGGTGGCCATGGGTCCCGACACGACCCGCGTAAGGTCCGCGACCCGGATGCCCTCCAGCGGGGACTGGTTCATTCTGTTCTCCTCCGTCTGACTTCGGTATTTTCTGTCGTCGAGTTGGCTGCTGCCGCCCAGGGGTGCTCAACAAGGGAAACGCATACGCGCAGCGCGCGATCGGGCCCGGGCGACATCGGGCGTGTTGCGTAGCGTAGCATCGCCTGTTTATACTTATCAATATGATAAAAACCGCTCACGGAGCGTACCCGGCTCCGGGCGCCAAGGCCCCGAGCTGGTATGCTTCCGGGGCAGGCCGGGAGGTGCAGCCGGCCTGCGCGAGCAAGAGTGCAGATCGATACGGCGCGGGCTCAGCGGCCGCCAGTTTGCTTCACAGTTGCCGGGCGCCACGGTGTCCGGACGTCGGTGCGGGACTCTTATGAACAACGGCTTTTCCTTGCCGGATCTCGGTATTTCCCCGAATTACCCGAGGCCACTCAAAATCGCAGTGCTGGTAAAGCAGGTGCCCCAGTTCGAAAACTTCCGCCTGGGCGGGGACGGACGCCTGATCCGCTCCGACATTCCCCTGGAGATGGGCGCGTACTGTCGGCGGGCGGTGACCAAAGCGGTTGCAATCGCCGCCTCCTCGGGGGGGCAAACGACCGTTTTCACGTTAGGCCCCGAGAGCGCCAGGTCGGTTCTCAGAGAAGCGATCGCAGGCGGGGTCGACCGGGGAGTGCACCTGTGCGACAAGGCGTTCGCCGGTTCGGATACCCTGGCCACCTCGCGGGCGTTGCACGCCGCGCTCGGCCGGTTCGGCCCCTTCGATCTTGTCTTCCTCGGTCGCAACTCGCTGGATTCCGACACCGGCCAGGTCGGCCCCCAGCTAGCGGAACTGCTGGGACTTCCCTACCTCCCTGCGGTCCGGGAGCTGGCCATCACTGGTGACACCCTGCGGGCCTGGAGCGAGTCCGATGACGGCTTCGTGCAACGGGCGTCGCCGCTGCCCGTCGTCGTGGGCGCTGCAGAACGCCTTTGCGCACCGACCAAGATGCCGGAAGCCGCCGACGATACGGCACTGGACGCCCGGATCGTGCAGGTGGGCGCGCCGGAGCTAGGCGATGGCCCCTGGGGGGCGGACGCGAGCCCGACCAAAGTGGGCCCGCCCCGCCAGGTCGCGCTTCCGGTACGCCACCGGCGAGTGATAACGGATCTGTCGCCGGCGGACATCGACGACGTCGCGCGCCAGATTGTCCACCGCCTCAAGGCGCGGGAGCAGGCCGACGACCCGGTTGGCGGGCCCGTGCCAGCCGCCGGCACACGGTCCGGTCCGGCGGTCTGCGTGATTTTGAGCCACGGGGATTCATTGGCTTCGGCCAGCGAGCTCCTCGGTGGCGCCGCCGGGCTCGCGCACCAAATCCACGGCCATGTCGTGGCCTTCGCCTGCCGCGCGGACGGGGACCCCGATGTCGACACCCGGCAGCTGGGAGCCTACGGTGCGGACGTGGTGACCGTCGTGCACGGCACCGGCGAGCCGCAAGGCGCAGCCGCGATCATCGCTGACTGGTCGGTCCGCGAGGCACCGTGGGCGATCCTGTGTCGCAGCGATACCTGGGGACGGGAGGTCGCGTCCCGGGTCGCCGCGCGGACCGCCTCCGGTCTGACCGGTGACGCCAGCAGCGTGGAGCTCGACCCCGCCGGGCGACTGGTCGCGTGGAAGTCCGCCGCCTGGGGGGCCACCGAAGTCCCCATCATGACCCGCTCTGCCACCCAGATGGTCACCCTTCGGCCGGGCGCTTTTCCGATCCTGCGGCCCCGTCGTGCCGGCAACGTCGTGGTGCGACACGTCCACGACGGTTCCCCCGGAGCCACCAGGACCCTGCAGACCTTGACGGTCGATCAACCCGGACGGCTTGCGTCTGCAGCGGTGGTCATTGGCCTGGGTCAGGGCGTCGCGCCCGACGATTACCCGTTGCTCGACCGGCTCAGGAACACTCTGAATGCGGAATTCGCCGCCACCAGGAAGGTCACGGACAAAGGCTGGATGCCGCGATCGCGCCAGCTCGGGATTACCGGGGCCAGCGTGTCACCGGCCGTCTACATCGCCTTGGCCGCGAGCGGGAAATTCAACCACATGGCCGGCGTTACCACCGCGGAGCTGGTCCTGGGCGTGAACGCCGATCCGGAGGCTCCGTTGTTCCGGCACGTCGATATCGGAATTGTCGGGGACTGGCGGGAGGTGACGACAGGGCTCCGCTACTCGCTGTCCGCGCTGCTGGACGACGGCGTGGAACGCAAGTCAGCGGCCGCCTCGCCGGAGGACGGGCCCGGATAACGACTGCGCGCCGTGAGCGCGTCAAGAACGCGGTGGTACACCCGCGTCACCCTCCGGTCCAGTTCATCCAGCGGTACCTCGAGCTCCTGCGCCATCTTTGCCCGAAACAGCGAGTAGCCGTAGATGCAGGACAGGATCGTCATGTGCAACGCGGGCAGATCCGCGCCCTTCGGCAGCTCGCCTTCCCGGACGTCACGTTGCAGTCGCGCGATCGTCGATTCGAGGTCGGGCATCAGGGTGAATTCCGTGTCCCGGTCGGCCACCAGCAGCGCGGCCAGGTACACGATGTCCGGCTCGGCCAGCACTTCCGCGAAAAAGTGCAGCCTGCGCTCGATGAACGGCAGATCGCCATGCTGGTGTATATCGTCCAGCATCGACGCCCGGAACGACTTCAGCGCGCGCCGCAGGAGTTCCTGCCGCGAACCGTAGTAATGATAAACGATGCCGCGGTTGACGTTCGCCCTGTCAGCCGCGCTGCGCAGGTTGAGGCCGGCAAGAACGCCTTCCTCCTTGAGCAGGGACACAGCCGCGCACTCGAGCGCCATTTCGGTCTGACGGCGCCGCGGGTGTTTGCCGTCGGCACCGCGGCCGGACGAGGCTCTATTGTCGCCATTTTCGTCGCTCATGATATGACTCTGGTTCTCCCTGATCCGAAAGCTCCGCCTTCCGGCCCCCCGGAGGCCGGTAATCCCCCGCCCGACCCGGCCAGCGAGCGATCCGGGCATGGGCCTTGCGTGTGAACCTCCCGCCGCGCCCGGCGTTGCCGGGCTTCCGTCGCCGCTACCTGACGGTCCTCCCCTGGGCGTCGACGGCTCACTGGCGGCCCATGGCCGCCCGGGCCCGGGTCGTGGTCTCCGCGCTGCTTGCGTTCGGGTCGCGGGAGGCGGGGATGTCAAAGGTCACGGAGTGGATCGTCCCCGGGTAGGCAAATGGCGGCTGGTACGCATCGCACACCGGAGCCGTGCTCCGGCCCAGGTCCATGCCGCGGCTCGAGATCATCGGAACCAGGCGCGGACGGATGACCCCGCTCGCGGACAGATCACCGTTTACCGCCAAACGGACGTACCCCTCGCGTTGCGACCCACGTTCGATCTGAATCTCGACCGTAACGTCGCCGGCCTCGAGCACAGGATCCGTACTGACCAGCGTGTGCTCATGGAAGCAGTTGTAGTCGAAGTGCACGCACTTGTTCTTGACGTACAGCACGAACCCGCTGTTGATGTCCCCCCGGGCTACCAGGATGCCGGCGCCCTCGGCCGGATGCCTGGCCTCGACGGTGATCGTCCCGCCGCGGGAGAGCTGGGGACAACCATCCGACACGATGTGTGAGACCGGCGGGAAGTATACGAAACGCCGGCGCCCCCCGGGTAGTCCCGGACGTACGGCAGCCCGGAACAGGTCCTTCGCGCCACGATCGTCCAGTGGCAGGACGCCGTGCTGCCTGGCCTCGCGCCACCAGTGCGCCACCATTTCCTTTACCCGCCGCGGCTGTTCCGCGGCGAGGTTGCGACACTCGGAGAAGTCTTCACTCAGCTTGTAGAGCTCCCAGTCGTCATCTTCAAACCCGGCCCCCCGGCGGTGGTGCGTCACCACTTTCCAGCCTTTGCTCCATAGCCCGCGATGACCGAACATCTCGAAATACTGTGTTTCCCGGGCGGGCGCGGCCGCCTCGTCTCGCAGGCATTGTGCCAGACTTGCCCCGTGCATCGGCGTCTGCCTGATTCCCCGGTAGCTGTCGGGAGCCTCGATCCCGGCCAGGTCGAGGATCGTCGGCGCGAGATCAATGGCGTGGCAGAATTGCCGCCGCAGCTGCCCGCCTTGGCCGAGACCGGCAGGCCAATGAACGATGAATGGATCGCGCACCCCGCCCCCGTGGGTATTTTGCTTGTACCACTTGAGCGGCGTGTTCCCCGCCTGAGCCCAGCCCCAGGGGATATTCGAGTGGCTGCGGGGACCCCCGATGTCATCCAGGTGCCGCACGGAACGGTCCACGTCCTCCGGCATGCCGTTAAAGTAGCGGAACTCGTCGAGCAGGCCCGTGGAGAGGCCTTCCTGGCTGGCGCCGTTGTCGGAAAGAAATACCAGCAGCGTATTTTCGAAGCGCCCGATCTGCTTCAGGAAAGCAAGAAGTCTGCCGATCTGGTCGTCGGTATGATCCAGCATCGCCGCAAAGGCTTCCTGCAAGCGGGCAGCGAATTGCCGCTCGTTCCCACTCAACTCGGCCCATGGCTTTACCCCGGGATTGCGTGGCGCGAGCCCGGTATCCCGGGGAATCACGCCCAGCTCCAGCTGCCGCTGATACCACTGCTGTCTTATCTCGTCCCAGCCCGCGTCAAAGCGGCCGCGGTACTTATCCAGATATTTCCTTGGTGCCTGGTGCGGCGAATGGGTGGCACCAAACGCGAGATAAAGGAAGAACGGGCGCTCGGGAACCAGCGAGACCGAGTCGCGCACGTAGCGCATCGCCTGGTCCACGATGTCCTGGGAGACATGGTAGCCCTGTTCCGGAGTGGATGGCGGGTCAATGAACTCGTTGCCACAGGTCAGTTCCGGATAGAACTGGTCGGTTTCCCCCTGGAGAAAGCCGTAATAACGGTCGAAGCCGCGCTGCAAAGGCCAATTGTGAAACGGACCGGCGCTGGTGCACTCGGCCATCGGGGCGAGGTGCCACTTCCCCGTGGCCAGCGTGGTATAGCCGCGGTCTCTCAGGATCTCGGGGAGCGTAGCCACGCCTCGCGGGATGGCACCGCGCATGTTCGGGTAACCGGTGTCCATGTTCGAGATCTTGGCCATACCGACCGAGTGATGGTTGCGGCCCGTCATCAGGCATGCGCGGGTCGCCGAACACACGGCAGTCGTATGAAAGCCGGTAAACTGAAGTCCGCCCGCCGCCAGGGAATCAATGTTGGGCGTGTCAATCGTCGAGCCGTAGCAGCCCAGGTGGGCGAATCCGGTGTCGTCAAGCACGATGCACACGACGTCCGGGGCGTCTTCCGGTGGCAAGGGCTGCGCGGGCCACCACGGCGTGGACTCGTAGACCGTATCCCCAATGTGACCGCGAAACTCTTCTTCGGTCGGCGGCTCTTCCGGCATTCCTGTCTCCTCCTTCGCGCTTGCGGGTAGCTCACTCCGTGGCGTGGCAGGTCCTTGCTTGCCCGCCATCGGTCACGTTTCGATCGCCGCGTCCAGCGCAACCACGCCGCTGCCTTCCGGCAGGACAAGCAACGGGTTCAACTCCATTGAGCGGAAGCTGTCACGGTTGGCGTAGGCGAGGCACGACAGCCGGGAAAGCGTGTCCGCCAATGCGTGCTTGTCGGGGGTCCAGTTCAGCCGGTAGCCGTCCAGGATGGGCGCCGCCCGGATGTCCGCGATCATCTGCATCGCCACTTCCCGGTCGAACGGCGCCACCCTGAAGGTGACGTCCCGCAGCACTTCGACGGCGACGCCTCCCAGGCCAAACATGATCACCGGCCCGAACACCGGGTCCACGTGGGCGCCCACGATGGTCTCGACGCCGTCGTTCTTCATGGGCGTGACCAGGACACCCTCGAACCGGGCCTCAGGATGCGCTTTCCGAACGTTGTTCCGGATCTCCGCAAAAGCTCCCGCTGCCGCGGCGGCGTCCACGTTCAAGCGCACGCCACCGGCGTCGCTCTTGTGCACTATGTCCGGCGACAGGACCTTGACTGCCGTTGGCACCCCAAGCTCCTCGACCGCACGCGCGCAATCCGCGGCACTTGCCGCGTGCCGGTGCTCGATAACTGGAATGCCCGCGGATGCAAAGAGGCGCAGCGCCGTCAGTTCCGACTGGTCGGTGCCGCCGACGGATGGAAGCTCAGTCCACTCGCGCTCCGGGGCCGATGGCCGTTTCCAGGCGTCAAAGCCCTCTTTGATCCGAACCACGGCGCCGATGGCCCTCACCGCCCTGGTTGGATCCCCGAAGCAGATCGCTCCCGCCTCCTCCATCTCCCGCTGGTACTCCGGCTGCATCACGGAAGCGAAGACAAACAGCTTGTCCGGGTAGCGGTCGATAAAGGAGTTCCACATCTTCTGTCCCCATTGCCCGTAGCGAGGGGACAGCGCCGCCAGGCCCTGGAAGGCGACCACCGTATCGAACACGTTCGCGCTCAGCGCGTGGTCGATGATCTTCTCGTAAAGGCCCATATCACTGGCAACCTGGCCAGTGGCATCCACGGGATTGCGGGGAGCGGCAAAGGGGACGACGTCCCGAATGCGTGCCTGCGCATCGGCGGGAAGCTCCGGAATGCACAATCCTTGCCTGGACGCTTCATCCGCCATCAGGATGCCCGCGCCGCCGGAGACCGTGATCAGGCCAAGATTGCGGGAAACCCGCGTTTCGCCCTGCGCCGCGGCATAGGTAATATCAAACGCCTCTTCAATCGACGATGCCCGGCAAACGTTGTACTGGCGAAACAGCGCATCAAAGGTCGCATCGGAGCCCGCGAGCGCCGCCGTGTGCGAGCGCGCGGCCTCTCCGCCGATACTGCTCACCCCGACTTTCACGATCACCACCGGCTTGCGATTCTCTGCGGCAAGGGCGAGGGCCGCCTTGAGCTTTTCGCCGTCGCGGCACCCCTCCATGTACCCCAGCACGACATCCGTATTCTCGTCCCGGGCCATGTAGGCGAGGCAATCGGCAAACTCGATGTCGGCCTCGTTCCCGGTGGCGATCCAGTCACCTATCGCGATTCCCCGCTCGCGGGCCATACAGTAGGCGTACATCCCGAAGGCACCACTTTGACTCACGATCCCGATCCGCCCGGGACTGGCGATCGATGACACCACCGCGGGCGAGAATGTGCCGACCAGTCCGATGCGCGTGTTGATCACGCCGAGGCAATTGGGCCCCAGAATCCGGACGCCGTGCGAGCGCCCCAGCTCGCGCAACTGCTCCTGCTGCACGGCGCCCTCGTCCCCGACCTCCGCGAACCCCGAGCTGAACACCACGGCCGATTTCACGCCGGCGCGGCCGCATTGCCCGATCGCCTCGTACACTCCCGCTGCGGGCACGGCCACGATCGCCAGCTCCGGCGGCTTCTCGATGTCCTGCACGCTAGCCCAGGCCCGAAGCCCCTGAATCGATTCATGCCGGGGGTTGACCGGATATACGTCGCCGGCAAACCCGTACTTCTGGAGCAACTGGACGGGGATACCGCCAATCTTCTGCGGATTGGACGATGCGCCGATGACCGCGACCGACCGCGGCTGGAACAGCGCCCGCAGGGCGTCGAATCCGAAGGGAATATGTTCGCTCATAACCTCGCTCTTTCGGCAGTTCTGCTGCTCGTTGCCTTATCTCCGGGGATCGAATGCCGACGGCCGGCGCCGGCCCGGGCAAACCCCGCCGGTACCGGGACACCGGCCTGGCTCCGGCGAAACCCGACGCATCAGGAGAGAGGCCGGGTCTTCAGGCCCCTGGCTGAGACATGGGCGCGATCGCCGGTCGACTGTCCCCGCGGGCGTTCACCGCTCCCGAGCGACCGGGCCACTTCCCGGCGTTTGCCCGATCAAGGCCGTCGGAAGCGGCCTGGTGGCGACAGTCACGGCGGCGTCTGTTGGCGGTGCATTCACGCTCCCATCCTTTTCGCTCACTCGGCTCAGGCTCCGGAACAGCCGTCGCAACCATCACGGGCAGCAAGCCCCGGTCGTCGCGGGCGCCCCGAGGCGCCCGCTCCCTTGTCCTCTTGCGGCTGAAGCGGCACCGGCACACGACCTGGGCCGCGCATCGCGCGCGTTCTTATCTTATCGATAAATAATCCTGATGAAACGCTAACCCCGCGGAAGGGGGTTGTCAAACGGCGACCCGTGGCCCGTTCGCTCCCGGCGATATCCCGGGGTCAGCGGGATTCGTCCGCCGAGTGCTCCGGATGCCAGCAAGCATAGAGATGGTCCCGGTTCGAGGGCCCCTCGTCGGACACCAGGCCGGGGGCATCCCGCCCGCAGGAAGCATCGGCGTTCGGGCATCGCGGATGGAACCGGCACCCGGATGGCATTTTCGCCAGTGACGGAGGCTGTCCGGGAATGGTTGGCAGGCGACTGTGGGGCGGTGTCTCCGGACCAATGATGGACTGCATCAGGCCCTTGGTATACGGGACCTTCGGACGTTCCAGGATCTCCCGTGTCGCTGCCCGCTCCATGATGCGTCCGCCATACATGACCGCAATGCTGTCCGCGTACGTCCCGGCGATCCCCATGTCATGGGTGACGAGGATTATTGCCATGCCGAAGTCCTGCTGCAGGTCCTTGACCAGGTCGAGTATGTCGGCCTGGGTCGTCACGTCCAGCGCCGTCGTGGGCTCGTCGGCAATCAGCAGATCCGGACGGCAGGCAAGGGCCATGGCGATCATGACCCGCTGGCACATGCCGCCCGAGAGCTGATGGGGATAATCGCGCAAACGCTCCCCGGCCGAGGGAATACGAACGGCGTCCAGGAGCTCGCGGGCTTCCCTGAGAGCCTGCGACCGGCCCACGTCGTTATGCAGACGAATCCCCTCGGCGATCTGTTCGCCGATACGCATGCTCGGGTTGAGCGCGCGCATCGGATCCTGGAAGATCAGTCCGATCTCGTTGCCACGCACCCGGGTCATGTCGCGCTCGCGCAGAACTGTCAGGTCCCGCCCTTTGAACACGATCTCGCCGGAGGCAACCCGGACATTCCGGGGCAGCACCCCCAGAATGGATCTGGCCATCAGCGACTTGCCGGAACCGGATTCGCCAACCAGGCTCAAGGTCTCCGCGGCCGACACCTGAAGCGACGCGCTCTCGATTGCGTTGTAGCCTACGCCGCCGATCGAAACCTCCACCGAGAGCGACTTCACATCCAGCAAGGGCCCCTCGCCTGCTGGCCGCGGGAGAGGCGATTCATGCATGGCGGCTCCAATGTTCTCCGCACCCTGCGACATCTGACGTCTCCTGGACTCGGTCAGGTCAGAACGCGGGCCGTGCCCGCGCCCGCGACTCCGCTGTTGCCGGCCGGCCCGGCTTCGATCCGGACCGCTAGCCGCTCGCTATCCGCCGTTGCAGATTGTCGCCCAGCCGGTTCAGGGCGACCACGCTCAGGAACAGGAATGCCCCGGGAATCAGGGAAATGTACGGCGCAACCGAGAGATCTCCCTGGCCGGACGCGATGATGCTGCCCCAGCTCGCTTGCGGGGGCGGGACCCCGAGCCCGAGGAAGCTCAATGCGGCCTGGATGATCATGGCGACCCCGACGAGTATGAATGCGTAGGTCGTCACCGGCAGAATGACGTTCGGAAATACATGCCAGAACCCGACGTACCAGTCACTCGCGCCCCACATGCGGGCGGCACGGACGTAGTCCATCTCGCGGATTCGAAGGGTGGTCGCCCGCGCAAGGCGCGCGTACGCGGGAATCGTGAAGAACGCGATCGCCAGAATGATGTTGCGTTCGTTCGGGCCCAGATAGGTCGCGACAACGAGCGCCAGGATCAGCGCCGGAAAGGCCAGGAGGATATCGAGGGCCCGCATGATCGTCGCGTCGACCAGACGGCCCTTGTATCCGGCGAGGATGCCGAGGGTGCTTCCGATCACCAGACCCAGGGCCACGGCGCCGAATCCCACCTCCAGCGAGATCCTCCCTCCATAGAGGCATCGGCTCAGCAGGTCACGCCCCAGCGAATCCGTTCCGAGGATATGTCCGGGCGACAGCGGCGGGGTCAGGGTATGCAGGAAGTCCGTGCTGTTCGGGGCCGGCAGGGGGATCACCAGCGGCCCCAGATAGCAGAGCGCAACGATGGCGACCAGGACACAACCCCAGAACCAGGGTTTGCCCCCCCGCCAGAACGAGCGCAGCGCCTGCGCTGTAGTACCAAGCGCCGAGCTAGGCATTGTACCGGATCCTCGGGTCGAGAAGGGTGTAGATAATGTCCACCAGCAGGTTGATGAACACCACGGCGCTTGCCACAAAGACCACGATGCCCTGAACCATTACCACATCGCGCCCGAGAATCGAGTTGATCAGCAGGTGGCCGATCCCCGGCAGGGCAAACAATACCTCGATGACCACCGCGCCGCTTATCAGCGGCCCGAAGTTGAGCCCCATGACGGTGACCACCGACAGGAGGGCGTTACGCAGCACGTGCCGGACGAGCACCCTTCCGCGCCCGGCCCCCTTGGCGGCCGCGGTGACCACGTATTCTTCCCCCGCGAGCTGCTCGACGATGTCACTGCGAAGTACCCGGAAATACAGGGCGAACTCGAGTGCGGCCATCGACATCACCGGTAGCGCCACGGAGCGCAGATTGGCCACTACCCCCTGGGTCAGCGGGGTAAAGCCGGTAGCGGGAAACAGATGCCAGTACGCAGCCAGCAAGAGGATCAATATCATCCCCAGCAGGAACCGCGGCACGGCAACGGTTGAATAGGCAAGCGCGCTCAGACTGCTGTCCACCAGCCCGTTCGGGTTCCTCGCTGCGACCAGCGCGAATGGCAGCGCACAGATGATGCCGACCACCTGCGCGGAAAAGATGATCTCGAGCGTTACCGGCAGGCTCTGAACAATGGCAGCCGTCACCGACTGGTTGGTAACGTACGAATAGCCGAGATTGCCGTGCAGCGCATGCCAGAGCCAATGCAGATAGCGCAGGTAGACCGGCTGATTGAGCCCCATTTCCCGGGTCAGCTTGGCGATCGCCTGGGCGCTGGCATTCGGGCCCAGGATCGTCACAGCCACGTTTCCCGGCAGCAGATTCAGAAGCAGGTACGACAGGACGGTGACCCCCAGGAGCACCGGAATCAGTTGCACCACTCGCCGGCCCAATACTGTCGTCATCTCACCCCCCACCGGTCCGACCCGCCAATCCGCCGGCGCGGAAGCTGCCCGATCCGCGGGTACGCGGGGATCGTGCCGGACCGGGGATGCCTAACCACGCCGCTCCCCCGCGACCTGCCTGACGGTTTCGCTCTTGTTCCCCGACCGGCCCGCGACCAGGGGGTAGTGACACGCCACCCGGTGGCCGTTCCCGAGATCCCGCAGCGCGGGGACCTCCGCCGCACACCGCTCGCTCGCAAACGGACAACGGGTACGGAAGCGGCAACCACTCGGAGGATCGAGCGGCGATGGCAGGTCACCGGTCAACCGGATCCGGTCACTGTTACCTGATGTCCCCGGGACAGCGGACAACAGCGCCGCCATGTAAGGATGAGCCGCCGATCCGTACAGGTCCTGCACCGGGCCGATCTCCACCAGGTGCCCCAGGTACATCACGCCGACCCGATCGCAGAAATATCGAACGACATTGAGATCGTGGGAAATGAAGACGAACGTGAGGTCGAGCTCTTGTCGCAACTGCTCGAACATATTGAGCAGCTGTGCCTGGATGGATACATCCAGGCCCGAGACCACTTCATCGCAGATCAGGACGGACGGATTAAGGCTCAACGCCCGTGCCACGGCCACCCGTTGCCGCTGCCCGCCGGACAACGCCCTCGGTCGCCGGCTCATGTATTGCTCCGGATCCAGCCCCACGCGCTCGAGCAGGCTGGCCACCCGTTCGCGGACTTCGCCGCGCTTGACTCCCCCGCTGATCTTGAGCGGCTCCGCCACGAGACGCTCGACGGTCCAGCGCGGATCGAGGGCGGAATAGGAGTCCTGAAAGACGAACTGTATTTCCCGACGCAGCTCCGCCCCGCCCTTGAGGCGCTTCGCCGCGAGGTCCACCCCCCGGTACAGGACCTTGCCCGACACCGGCGTATGGATCCCCACCAGCGTCTTGGCCAGGGTCGACTTTCCGCAGCCCGTCTCTCCGACGATGCCGAGGCTCTCTCCGGCCCGGATCTCGAAGCTGACATCGCTCACCGCGTGTACCCGCGAGCGGCGGGCGAACGGCAGGCCACCGCCACGCACGAATTCCGTCGTAATATTCTGGATGCTCAGCAAGGGAGCCTGGCCGTGCGATTCGATTTGCATACCCTGACCGCTCATCTGCGTTACGCTGCCCTCGGAGACCCGCTTGACGACTTGGCCTTGCCCTGGCGGCGGCTCCAGCCAGGTTCCAAAAAAGAGGGGGCCGAGTCTCCCCGGCCCCAATACTTAGTGGAGAGACAAGGGGAACGGTATCTCTCTCCTTAGCGGTCGTTCCTAGGCCAGCTTGCGAGCTGCCTCCGCAACCTTGGTGCCTTTGAAGAAGTCTGGATTCATCCCGGCGTGCAGGTAAACCGGGTTCCGGTATACAAAGGCGGCGTAGTCATCCTCCGTCAGGAGCCCGGCGTCGACGAGCCCGCGGCTCTCGAACAGCACCTGCGAGATATCCGGCACGTCCCAATGCCCGATATCCGAAGAGAACACCGCGTTCAGCTTGATGCCAAAGGGGTTCCCTTTCCCGTCGAGCGCGCGGTACACGCTCCGGTCGTCCGCCTCGCAGCCGAAGAAGAACTGCTCTGCGAACATATCGCGAATCTGATCCTCGGACTCGATCAGCGATTCCTCGAACTCGTCCCGGACCCAGGGCTGGCGTTCGTCCCTGGCGAACTGTCCGCCTTTGCTGCGGATGCCGTGCTTCTGCAGCAGCTCCGCGAGCTTCTGGCGGTCAAGTGCCGAAGGATCATAGTTGCGCAGGCCTTCGCTGTTGCGCTTTTCCCAATGCTCTTCCAGCGAGTGCAGAAGATCCGCGGCCCAACCCGCGCCGCCTTCGAGAAACGCGAACTTCAGCGTCGGGAACCGCCTCGGGACGCCCCCCATGACCAACGACTTCGCCAGCTCCGACTGCTGGAACGCGTGCCCCAGGATATGGTTGTACATGTAGTTCGTCGGCGACCGGTGGCCGCACTCCATGTACCGGAGGCCCACGCCTCCGTGGGCCGTGACGGCGACTTTATTGTCCACGAAACACTGCCATACGGGATCGTAGTCAAAGTGGCTGTCCAGCCCATACCGATCCATGAAGCACGCGGCGGGGAATGCCTCCGGGTAGGCCGGCCAGGGGCGGGCGACTCCCGCCGGGACCATGGCGACCTTCATACCCAACTCCTGGGTACAGTGGTGGAGCTCGGCAATCGCCTCGTCCGGGGTATGCATCGGGATCGAGGCGACCGGAGTCATGCGATCGCGGTACTCCGCCGTAAGCTCGGAGTTCATCGTGTTCAGCGCCCGGCACGCCACCTGCCGCAGCTCATCGTGCGGCATCGTGGGCAGCCCCAGGCCAAGCGTCGGGTAGAGGATCGCGAAGTCGATCCCGATCTCTTCCAGCCGGTCCGAAAGCAACCCCGGGGCCATCACCGTGGCCAGGTCCTCGGCGCGATTGGTCACGCCCCACCATGCACCACGCTGGTCCCCCCGTTCGGCGTCTCCCGTGCTCGAAATGGGATGGTTCTGCCGCATTTCGCGGACGAACTCTTCCGCGGTCGACTTGCCACCAATCTTCTCGACATAGGATACGAGCATGCCGAACGACTCGATGATATGGCCGTCACCATCGATCACCGGGTGGCCGAACTCCTGCTTGAGCCTGGCCACGTCATCCTTGGATTTGCGTATTACCGCACTCATCTCAAGTCACCCTCACTGCTGTCGTCATGTGTAGCGAAACCATGGAACGCTGGCGCCCGCGCGGGGCCGGACCCCGCCCGCGGAGCCGCTTCCTACTTGGACAGCCACGCCTTGCGCAATATCAGCCAGTTGTTCGGCCTGCCCGGGATGCCATGGACCTTCGGCGACATCACCCTCCACCAGTCCGCGACGTACAGGAAGTCGTAATAGGACTGCTTCGCGATAACCTGCGCGACCTTCGCGTAAATCCGCTTTCGCTCGCTGCGCTTGAGGGTATGGCGACCCTCGTCCAGAAGCTTGTCCAGGTGCTTGTTGCAGACCTTGATATTGTTGAACCGTGCATGGCAATAGAAGAACGGATAGACGTTGCCATCCGGATCGTACGAACCGCGCCAGCGGAACAGCATCGCCTGGAACTTGCCCTGAGACGCGTCGTTGATCAACGTGGCCTGGTCCACCTGATTGATCGTGGCCTTGATGCCGGCCTGTGCCCACTCGCTCTGCAAGGCCTGCACGAGCTGCACGGCGGCCGGGTTCTCCTCGGTGCTGATGCTGAAGGAAAGCCCCCCGAGCTCCTTCACCAGCTTCTTCGCCTTGCTGAGGTCATAAGCCGCGTAGCCGGGCACGTGCTTTCCCGGATACGCCCACGAGGCTTTCGGGAACGGCGACTCGACGCCTGTCGTGTACAGGTCGCGGAAAACCCCCTTGTTGATCGCCTCGAAGTTGGTGGCGTAGGTCAGCGCCCGGCGGGCCTTGAGCGAGTTGAACGGCGGCTTGGCCACCTGCATCATGACAAACAGCGTGCCGAGCCCGTGCTCATGCATCACCTTGACGTTGGGATTGCTCTTCGCGTCAAGTACCTGGCGGTAGCCGACGTTCTCCGCAACCTGGATTGCGCCGGACTGCACACTCGCGTAACGGCTCTGCGTGTTGGGCATCGCCTTGATGGTCACCTTGTCCAGGTAGGGTTCGCCCTTGCGCCAGTACCCCTTCCAGCGGACGTAGTTCGCGATCTGCCCGGGCACTCCGCCCACGTACTTGAAGGGGCCCGTGCCGACGGGATGCCGCGGGTACGCCTTTCCGTACTTCTTGACCGCGGCCGGCGAGACCATCTCGCCATAGACGGTGGCCAGCACCGAGGGCAACGCCGCGTAGCGTTCCTTGAGGTGGATCGCCACCGTATACGGCCCCTTGACCTCCGCCGACTTGATCGGCGCAAAGAAGGCCCCGCACGCGCAGTGGCCTTGCTTGTTCAAGTCCCGATCAAAGTTGAACTTCACGGCCTTGGCGTTGAACGGCGTGCCGTCCTGGAACTTGACGCCGTGGCGCAGGTGGAGGGTATAGGTAAGGCCGTCCGATGACACATCGTACGACTTGACCAGGTCGGGCTTGATCTGACCGTCCGCGGTATGCCTCAGCAGCGTATCGTAGATGGGGTTTTGCACTGCCGCGTCAGAAATGGCGTACGCCGTCAACGGGTCCAAGGGATGCCAATCGGACTCGGTCCCGGCCGTCAGATGACCACCATGCCTCGGCGTTGCCGCCGCAAACGCGGACGCTCCCACCGTGGCAATCAGCGCGAGCGAAAACGCCCCGACAAGCCCGAACGCGAGCCCGCGACTCCTCCTGTCTTTCATCTTCGTCTCCTCCGAACGCGAGAGTCGATGCCCCGCAGGCATCTGTGTTTTATCATTGTGATAAGTCGATCCTGTCAAGCAGGCTGGGACTTGTCAAGACCGAGTTTGAGTCTCATTCCACTCTAGTCCTTTATCCAGCGGGAGAGAATCCGTCCCCCGCCTTCCGCTCCGCCGCACGCGCGCTCGCGCGTGGACTCCAGCGCTTCCACGACGATCCAGGAGCCTCCTCCACAGCTTCCCTTCCGGGGCGGGCGCGCAGAGGTTGTCGACGCACCGCCTGATGAAATTGATCCAGGTCAAAGGCTCTGGATAGGACCAGTCGTAGCGTGTTCGTTACGAACAGAGCCGAAAGGCATTGCCATATCAGGAGCAGAATCATGAAAGGCACCGCAATCTCCATGATACGGTCCGGGCTGAGGTATCTCACCGCCCCGTTGGGCATCGTCTTGCGCGCGCAGAGCGCCTCTGACACGGGGACCCAGTGCCCCCTGAAGAGCGTGTGCGTGGTGTGTGACGGACGCGCACGCTGCAGCGTCGCACGGGCCGCGGAGGAGGCACGCATCGGATACGTACGTGGGCTCTGACCGCGCGCCCTGAGTCGGGCCCGGCACTTGCCAGGGCCGGCCGTTCTCGCGCGACACATCGGCAATCCGCGGCAGGCCGCTTCCCGTGGTCGGATCCGCTGCCGCCCCGGGCCCGGCCGGTGGCTTGCCGAGCATCGGCATCGCGGTGCGCCGCCCTGACTCTCCGGCCGCCGTGCGATCTCCCGGCCGACCCGCGGCCGATCTCTGCCGCGTTCCCCGGCGACAACCGCGACGGCGGACGCCCCCCGGTCGCGGGATGCCGCCCCGTAGCGGACATCCGCCGCAGCCGGAATGGACAAAGCTTCAGTGCCGTCGCAGCGAAGCCCTGCCGCTTCGGCTCGACGGTCCCCGCCGGTGCCGCGCGGCTGCAACCACGCGGCACCGGCCGAGCGACCGTGCCGTCAGAATTGCGCACGCAGGTTGAGGCTGACCGCCGACAGGCTGCCGCTCAGTCCCGTCCCCTGCTCCATCAGGGCCTGGCCACTGCCAGTCGGACTGATCACGCCGTAGCTGGCCCAGATCATCGCGTTGGAGGTGACCTGGTAGTGCGCCTGCACGTCGTAGACGTTGTCGTTCTCGGTCCCGCTGAACGCGTTCCCCGGACTGGTGCCAAAGCCCGCGATGTAACCGCCATCGCGGTGCATCCGGCCGCCGGCCAGGTTGAACGTCCAGTTGGCGGCGGGCATCCACGACAGTCGCAGCATCACCAGGTACTGCTTGAACTGCTGCGCCTGCGTCGGACCGATACCGCCCAAGCCGCCGATGTTGGTGATGTTGGTCGGTGACTGGTCCATGTCGGGGCTGTTGTTGATCACGCTGGAGAAGGTGTCGAAACCCGGCCCGACGTAGCCGCCGTTCTGCACCCCGACGTACTGGCCGGCGAGGTTGAACTGGCTGCCGAGGTCATGCCCCAGGCGCAGCGCCCAGGCGCTGCTGCTGCCGTAGAACACCGACCCCTGGCCGTGCCCGAAGTAGTTGTACGCGGCCAGGAAGTGGTAGCCGTTGATGGTGCCCTTCGCCCAGGGCGAGAACTCGTCCACCCCGCGCAGGGCGAAGTCCGACAGATAGGTCCCCGGCGCGCCCACCGTGCAGGTCGAGGCGGTCGGGCAGCCCGTCGAACTGGTGACCACGTCGGCGCCCCGCTGGGTGGCGCCGCGATAGAGGCCATAGAACGCGCCGACGGTGACGTGGTTGCCGGTCATGCCACCGAGGTTGAAGTTCTTCACCACCCCCAGCGGGATCCACAGGTAGGCGCTGTGGTAGTCCGAGGTGGGGATGTCGTACTTGTCGGTGGTGCCGGCGTTGCGCTTGTCCCACAGGTCGAACAGGAACCAGCCGTGCACCACCTTGCTCAGGAACAGGCGGTCACGCCGGGTGTCGGCCGAGGTGAACCCGTCCGCCCAGCCGGCCAGCTTGCGCCCCGCGGAGAAGGTGAAACCATTGCCCATCGGCACGGTCACCCAGGCGTAGTCCAGCCGGACCGAGTTGGGGCCTTTGCTGAGCGCGTTGGTGGTCGTCTGCGATGTGGGCGCCGTGTTGGGCTGGTGGCGCAGGCCGGTCCAGTTGCCACCCTCCAGGATGACCCCGGCGTGGAAGCTGGTGCCGTTGTCGAGCTTGGCGGCGGCCCCGAGGTGTGCCAGCTCCTGGAAGCCCGAAACCTCGCCCCCGGTCGTGCTGGCCGGGTTCTGCCCGGCCGCGGGGTTGTGGAAGCCGCTGATCCTCGCGTCCCCCTTGAACGAGAAGGAGACCGCCGGGACCTTGACCACGGGCAGGTTGGTGGTCCAGTTACGGGCGGGCATTCCATACCCGTCGCTCTTGGCAACTGCCACGAGTGGCAACGCCAGCACTGCAACTGCAATAGAAGACCTGAGTAGTTTAAACACGGGGCCCCCCTCGTCGTTTGTCGATGTGCTTCTGATCCGGTCGGAACCGGGCCTGAGGTCTCGTCTACGTGAACTGGAAAGTCATGGGCGCAAGACGGAACGCCTTGCCACCCTCGCGCGCAGTGTTCGCCTGCTTCGCCGTGCCCGCTCCGCACCCCCGTACGGAACGCGTGCAACGCTTTCGCTCCTCCCACGTCAGCGTGCTGTTACGATTGTGTTACAAAACGCTAAGAATATTCTAGCGATTTGTCAAGTACCAGCAGCCGCTCCGACGCGGCACCACCATCCCACCCCGGGTCCCGCGCGCAACGCCTGCCACCGGCGCAGCTCGCCGACGCCACCCTATGTCCTTTAGCTCCAGGACATTCAAATACCTACCCACCCTTTTCAGTCACGGCAAGTCTGCCGCCAGCCGGATTTATGCCGCGCCCCGGAACGCCCCCCGCCCCCGCGGACTCGGCGCGGAGCCTGGGAGCGCGATTGGTCTATGCTTATCATTAGGCTAAGTCTTGCGGGTGGGTCGGCCCTCGGGCGTTGCGGGCCTGCCATCGGGGCAGCGAAGCCCAAGGTTTGCCGAGCTGTCGCGAGCCGCGCCCGCTCACCGTCAACAGCGGCGGGATTGATGGCGTGGATCCGGGCAAGCTCACGCGGTGAAGAGACGTTCGGGGAGATTCACCAGGCGCTTCCGGAGCGCCCGGCGACCTTCTTGCGGGGCATCGAGCGCGCTGCCGACAACGCCGTCCCCGGCCTCCTGTACCCGCACATGTAGAGGAACGGGTTCGCCCGCCGCTTCGAGTGGCAGCCGGGCCGCGCGGCCTCCGGCGACAGGCGCCGCCTGCGGCGCTCGGTCGTGTTTCGACCACGACCCGGCGGTGCGCGCCGGGGAGCGCGTGACGTTCCAGGGGGCCCTACACTTCCAGCCACTTCCGGCGCACGTCCTGATCGGCGCGCAGCTCGTCCGGGGTGCCGTTGAACACGATCTGTCCGTGGCCCATCACGGCGAGCCGGTGCGACACGCGCATGATGATGCTCAGCTTCTGCTCGACCAGCAGGATCGCCACACCCAGTGACGCGATCTGCTTGAGCAGCTCCCCCACCTGGTGGACCACCTGGGGCGCCAGCCCCTCGGTGGGTTCATCGACCATGATCAGCGCCGGATCCCCCATCAGGGTGCGCCCGATGGACAGCATCTGCTGCTCACCGCCGGACAGGAACCCGGCCTTGGTACGCAGACGCTGGCGCAAATTGGGAAACAGCTCCACGATGTCGTCAATCGACCAGCGCCCGGGCCTGCGCATGCTCTTGATGCCGATCAGGAGGTTCTCATAGACGCTCAGCGTGGGGAACACATCGCGGTTCTCCGGCACCAGGCCGATGCCGCGGCGGGCAATGTCGTAGGGCGCCAGGCCGAGGATCTCCTCGCCCTTGAAGCGCACCGAGCCGCGCGCCGTCACCCCGCCCATGATCGCCTTGAGGGTGGTCGACCGGCCCACCCCGTTGCGCCCGAGCAGGCCGACGATCTCCTTTTCGTCCACCTGCAGGTCGACGCCCTGCAGCACGTGACTCTTGCCGTAGTAGGCGTGCAGGCCCTTAACTTCCAGCATCTTGCTGCCACTCCTCGTCCGGGTTCTCTCCCAGGTAGGCGGTTTGCACGGCAGTGTTGGCGCGGATGCCCTGCGGCGTGTCCGTGGCGATCAGTTCGCCGTATACCAGGACCGACACGCGGTCGGCCAGGTTGAACACGACTTCCATGTCGTGCTCCACCATCACCAGGGTCTTGTCCTCGGTCACGCGCCGGATCAGGTCGACGGCCTGCTCCGTCTCCTCCACGCTCATGCCGGCGGTCGGTTCATCCAGCAGGATGACGTCCGCGCCCCCGGCAATCGTGATGCCGATCTCGAGCGCCCGCTGGTCCGCGTAGGGAAGAGCCCCCGCCGGAATGTCCCGGCGCCCTTCAAGGTGAGTCAGCTCGAGAATCTCGGTGGCCTTCCGCTGGACGTCCCGCAGGCGGCCGATCGGCCGCCAGAAGTTGTAGCGGTGCCCGAGAGACCACAGCACCGCGCAACGCAGGTTTTCGTACACGGTCAGACGCTGGAAGATGTTGCTGACCTGGAAGCTCCGGCTGAGACCCCTGCGCGAGACCCGGTAGGGTGCCCAACGGGTGATGTCCTCGCCGTTCAGGCGGATGCGCCCATGACTCAGGGCAAAACGCCCGCTGACCAGATTGAACAGGGTCGACTTCCCGGCCCCGTTCGGCCCGATGATGGCGTGGCGTTCACCCCTGCGCACCGCCAGATCCACGCCCCGGATGACCTCGACGGGACCGAAGTGCTGCCTGACGTTCTCGAGTTCCAGCGCCGGCCCGTTCACTGCTGACCCCCGCTCGGTTGCCCGGGCGCCATGGATTCAGCGATCTCGTCCCAGGCACGGGCGACCCGCCGGCCGACGAGGGTGCATAGCCATAGCGCAGCTCCCGTTATCGCCAGCGCGCCGAGCCAGGTCCACGCGCTGTGCGCGGGGAACTGCACCCCCATGAACGTGAAGGGCTGGTTAAGGAAGATCATCACCCCATGCAAGTGGTAAGCCATCTGCACCAGGAACACCAGTCCCAGAACAAACACCGCCCCGGGCGGTATCATCATGGCGTAGGGTAGCAACAGGTGTTTGAACAGGCGGCGCCGCAGAACGGGGAGATGCATCTGGATCAGGCTCGCGACCCCGCCCGGCACGTACATGACGACCAGCACGAAAAACAACCCGATGTAGAGCTGCCAGGCATCCGTGTAATTGCTCAGCAGGACCTCCATGAAGGTGATGATGATGGCACCGGCGATGGGGCCGAAGAAGATCCCCGCGCCACCGATGTAGGCCATCATCAGAACCTCGCCGGAATTGGTCAGCCCGAGCGCGCCCGGGGTCACGATGCCGTTGACGATGGCGGCCATGCCCCCCGCCACGCCGGCGAACAGCCCGGCCAGGGTATGGACCCGGAAGCGTACCTGGTGCGTGTTGTAGCCGATGAACTGGGCGCGCTCCGGGTTGTCGCGCACCGCGTTGGCGATGTGGCCGAGCGGCGTCATGGTCAAGAAGTACATGGCCGCGATGCAGATCAGGCTCCAGATCGCCACGAAATAGTAGAGCTGGATCGGCTGCGAGAAGGGCACACCGAACCAGTGGGCCCCCTTGGTGGGATCACCCGACAGCCCCCCGTCGCCGCCGAAGAAGTGGCGCAGGATCACCGCCAGCGAGGCCATCAGCACGCCGATCCCCAGGGAAATCATCGCAAAGGTGATCCCGGCCCTGCGCGTGGAGATGTAGCCCAGCACGAGGCCGAACACCAGACCGGTCGCGCCCCCGATCAAGGGCAGCAACCCGACCGGGAAGGGGACTCCCGTGGCGCCGAAGTAGTTGAGCGCATGCATCGTGAAGTAGGCGCCCAGGCCGTAGTACACGGCATGCCCGAACGAAAGCAGCCCCGTTGCGCCGAACAGCATGTTGTAGGAAAGCGCAAACACGATCGCGATGCCCGTGAGGCTGAGCACGGAGATCGCCGAGTTGCTATGGAAGATCCAGGGGGCCACCAGGAAGGCGGCTCCCATGGCGATCCAGGGCCAGGCTCCGGCGAGCACCCGGCCCCGCGTCGATTGCAGCGATTGCGTGCTCATAGCTCCACCGTCCCCATCAGGCCCCTGGGTCGCACGATCAGCATCAGGATCATCAGAAAGTACGGCATCAGCGAAGCCAGCTGGGAAACCGGCTGACTCAGCAACTCGTACAGCGGCCAGTGGGCTCCGACGTGCAGGCCCAGGAGGCCGCCAACCGACGCGTTGATCGTGGTCATGTAGTTCTGGAGCAAGCCGATCAGCAGCGAGGCGATCAGGGCGCCCCCGAGCGAGCCGATCCCCCCGATCACCACCACCACGAAGATGATCGGTCCGATCGATAGCGCCATGCTGGGCTCGGTGACCAGGATGTTCCCTCCGATCACCCCCGCCACGCCGGCCAGCGCGCAGCCGATGCCGAACACCAGCATGAAGATGCGCGGGATGTTGTGGCCGAGCATGCCGACCGTATCGCGGTGGGTCAGCGAGGCCTGGATGATGATGCCGATGCGTGTCTTCTTCAGGAACAGGTAGAGGAAGCCGAAGACCAGCACGGAGATCGCCATCATGAACACGCGGTAGGCGGAGTAGGACAATCCGCCAACGGTAAACAGGGAGAAGTCCAGCACCTGCGGCACCGCGTAGTTCACCGCGGTCTGGCCCCAACCCAGCTTGACCCCCTCAAGGATCAGGTAGCCCAGTCCGAAGGTGAACAGCAGCTCCGCCACGTGCCCGGCGCTGTGCGCCTTGCTGAGCCCGTAGCGCTCGACCGCGGCACCCACGAGGCCAACCGCCACGGGCGCGATCGCGAGGGCCACCCAGTAGTTGGTCCAGCCCATGAGCTGGAAGGCGAAATAAGCCCCCAACATGTAGAAGCTCGCCTGGGCGAAGTTGAGCACGCCCATGATACTGAAGATCAGGGTGAGGCCGCTGCTGATCAGAAACAGCAGCAGGCCGTACATGGCCCCGTTGAAAAGCACGAAGACGAGATTTTCCAATGCTCAATTCCTGTGCCGACGGTCCGCGTTGCCGGGATTGACGCATACCACCGCGCGCGACAGCAGCAGGCCGCCGCGTATTTCCCGCGCGGCCCCGCCGGGCGATCGCCCGGCGGGGCCCCGGGAACGGCCGCCGCCCGGGCGGCCGCGGAGCGCTACTTGCCTACGTTGTTGTAGAAGGCGTTCGGTGACGTCGCGCCCTTCGGGCGGTCCTCCATCTTGCAGTTGGTCGGCAGGAACATCTTGATCGGCGCGATCCGCGTGTTGACCTTGAAGTTCATCTTGGTCCCCTTCAGGTACGGCTTCACGCCCTTCTCCAGCGTGGAGATGACCATCGGCATCACCGCCGCGTGATTGTCGGCCCGGAGGTACACGTCGCCGAGCAGGCTGTGGTAGTGCATCCCCTCCAGGGCGAGCGCGACCTTGGTCGGGTTCGGCTCACCGGCCATCTTGATGGCGCGGGCGAACATCTGGGGCAGATACAGCTGGCTCCCGTAGTAGAAGTCGTTGTTGTATTGCTGCTTGAACTCGGCGGCGATCTTGGCGATCGCGGGGCTGCCATAGTTGCCGGCGGCCCACGGCGTGATCTGCACCACGCGGCCCGCGCCGAGCTCCCCAATGGCCTGCGGCGTGCCCGGGATGCCCCCGTAGAAGGTGAAGAACTTGACCCCCTTGAGATCCGCCTGGCCGGCGGCCTTGACCAGCAGGGTCATGTCCGCGCCCCAGTTGCCGGTGATCACCGCCTGGGCCCCGGACTTGCGGATCTTGTTGATATAGGGAGTGTAATCCTTGGTCTGCCCGATCGGGGTGAAGTCGTCCCCCACGATCTTGATGTCGGGCCGCTCCCGGTGGAGCATCTCCTTGGCCGCCTCGGCAACCGAGTGACCGAAGGAGTAGTCCATGTTCATCAGGTAGACCTTGTGGATGTCCTTCATGCCCTTCAGGTAGCTGACCAGGCCCGCGACCTTCATGTTGACGTTGGCGTCGAAGTTGAAGTGGTAGAAGCCGCAGTCGGCGTTGCTCAGGCCCGGGTCGATCGCGGCGTAGTTCAGGTACAGGACCTTGTCCTTGGGGTTGTTGCGATTGTGCTTCTTGACCCAGTTGATCAGCGCGAAGGCCACGTTGGAGCCGTTGCCCTGCAACAGGAAGCGGATCCCCTGATCGACGGCCTTCTGGGCATCGATCTGGGCGGTCTTCGGGTCGACCTTGTCGTCGAACGGCACCAGCTCGAGCTTGTCGCCGTTCGGCAGGATGCCCTCCTTGTTGATCCGGTCGAACATGAACTTGAAGCCCTGGGCATCCAGGATGCCCACGGGCCCGAACGGTCCGGAAAGCGGGTCGATGTACGCCACCTTGATCGTCTTGGCGCTGGCCGGTGCGCTGCCCAGCGCACCGAGCAGCAAAGCCCCGACGAGAGCGGCGAATAGGGTGTAACGGCTGATTCGCATTTGCGCCTCCTCCTTACAGAGCGGCTTTCGTGTTGTGACCGGTGACCCCGGCCCGTGGACCAAGGCGGCGCCCGTCCCGGACGCGCCCGGTTCGATACCGGGGCAGCGGGCCGGTCGCTCGGGACGTGTTCCGGCCTGCCGCCCGGTTTGTCGCACAGCACCGCGGAAGGGTTCTGTGCGGCCGTGCCCATCGGGAATGCGGCCCCCTCACGGGAGGAACTCGCCGGACCGCGCCCCTGCCGGTTCGCCGGACACTTCCGGCGATCCGTGAAACGCGTACGGCAGGCTGCCGGCCACCGCCGTGGCCCCGCCGACGCGTCCGCAACACGCAGCCGCGATTGCCCCCGATCCGGATCTCCCCTCAGCTTCAAACGTGAACCGCAGCGTGCCCCTACCACGGACCGACCCGCGTGTACCCGTCCGCTCCGGGACGGCGCACGCGAACGCGAGCATGGACTCGACGAAAGGACTGATCGTTCGCATCCGGCGATCCGCGTCTGTTCTGCTGATGCCCCCGCCTCCTCGGTGTGAAGGTCTCAGTGTCTCCGGTTAGCGAACTGCGGCGAAAAGCCTAGCCTAACGGTCGGCTGCGCGCAACACCGCCTGCCCGCGCGCCAGCGGAGCAGCGACGACTGCCGTCGCTGCACGCCTGCCACGCTTTTAGAACAGCGGGTCGCCCCAGTCCACGCTGTCGCGCACCCGGGGCTTGAGCACCTTTCCTCCGGGGTTGCGGGGCAATGGGTCCCGGCGCACGGCAACATACTGGGGAACCTTGAAGTCCGCCAGCTGCTGACGGCACAGGGCGACCACGTCATCGGCACTCGGGGACTGGCCCGGCATCGGCACGATGACCGCACCGACCTTCTCGCCCATGACTTCGTCCGGCACCCCGACCACCGCCGCCTCGAATACCGCGGGATGGGTGGCGAGCACGTTCTCGACTTCCACCGAGTACACGTTTTCGCCGCCGCGGTTGATCATGTCCTTGACCCGGTCCACCACGTACACCAGCCCCTGCCCGTCGATTCGCGCCAGGTCCCCGGTGTGCAGCCAACCGTCCACGAAGGTGTCCCGGGTCGCCTCGGGCTTGTTCCAATAGCCCGCAACCACGTTGGGGGCCCGGACCAGCAGCTCCCCCACCCCGGTTCGCGGGTCGCGCTCGAACAGATCGAGGTCGACGACCGGCGCCGGGAAGCCGACGCTGTCGGCATGCTCGCTGGCATACTCGTGCGGCAGGCAGGTCGTGACCGAGGCCGTCTCGGTCAAGCCGAAGGCGTTGCTCACGCGCGCGCCCGGAAACGCCCGCTTGATCCGGCGCACGAGCTCCGGGGCAATCGGAGCGCCTCCGTAGAGCACGCGTGTGACCGACGTGACATCCGTGTCGGCGAATGCCGGCTGACTGATCGCCAGCCAGTAGATCGCCGGCACCGAGATGAGCACGCTGATCCGCTCTTCGACCGTGGTCCGAAGGAACTCCCCCACCTCGAACTGGGGCATCACGACGGTTGCGCCGCCGAGCTCCAGGGTCGGCAGGAGCTGGCTGTTGCAGCCCGTGACGTGAAACAGGGGGACCGACACCAGATTGCGCAAGGCGGTGTCCGACCCGGGAAGCCGCATCACGCGGCGCACGGTTTCGCAGTTGGCCAGAAAATTGCCGTGGGTGGTCATGGCGCCCTTTGGGAAGCCCGTCGTCCCGCTGGTGTAGAAGATCGCGGCAAGGTCGTCCCGGGCGAGATTCTCGACCGCGTGCGGACCGGCGTCCGGGAGTGGCTCGCCCGGCCGGAACACGTAGCTCGCGCCGGAGTCGGTGACGACGTAATCGGCCTCTCCATCGGTCAAGCGGGTATTCACCGGGACGGCCACGACTCCCGCAAGCTGGCAGCCCCAGAACGCGAGCACCCAGGCAAGCCCGTTGCCCAGCCGAATCGCGGCGCGGTCTCCGGGCCGGAGTCCCGCGGCACGCAAGCCCCCCGCCACACGGGAGGCCCGGTCCCACAGCTCGCGATAGCTCACCCGCTCGCCACCCACCTCGACGATCGCCTCGTCGTCCGGAGCGCGGTCCACGCTGCGGCGAAGCATGGCGGTGAGCGAGGGCGGGCGCCCGGTGTAGCGCTTGATGCCGTCCGGGCCGCGTTCCAGGCCGGAGGGGTCGAACTGCTCACGGGCCATCACCTTCCCTCCACGCGCTCCGCCCACGTGCCGGCTGCCCGTTCGGCCGGCGCCGCGGCGCCAGCAACCGCGCTAGTGCACCATGGCATACATGAGGTCTTCCTGGGTCGCCTCGCGCGGATCGAACTCGGCGGCGATCTGCCCGCCCCGGGCGACCAGGATGCGATCCGAGATGTGCAGGATCTCCGGCAGGTAGGACGAGATCACCACCACCGCCTTGCCTTCCTGCGCCAGCTCCCGGATTATCTCGTGGATTTCGGCAACCGAGCCAACGTCAACCCCCCGGGTAGGCTCATCCATGATGATCAGCTTGGGGTCCTGGACCAGGCTCTTGGCCACGACGACCTTCTGCTGGTTGCCCCCGGAGAGCTCGATGATCTTGCTTTCCTTGCTGATCGCGGTGACGCGGGTCTTCTCCCGCCATTCGGCCGCGACCTGATCCCGATGGCGGGGGGAATAAAGGAGCCGCCGGCGGCCCTCGGGCGTGCTCAACCACCCGAGATAGATGTTTTCGTCAACGGTCATGGTCTCGAAGAACCCGTTGACCTTGCGGTCCTCCGTGACGTAGGCGATGCCGTCCGTCACGGCCTGCGCGGGAACCCGGTAACGCACGGGCTTGCCGTCCAGGTAAATCATGCCGCCCTTGATCAGGTTGCGTTTGCGTGCCCCCGCGATCACCTGTGCGATTTCCGACCGCCCGGCACCCACCAGGCCGGCGATACCAAGCACCTCGCCCGAGAAGACCGAGAACGACATGTTGCGCACCATCGTGCCCGCGATCACGTTCTGCACCCGCAGGACGCGCCGCTTCTGGGCCTGCCGCTCACGGGCCCCGCTCCCTTTGCCGGACTCCTGGCCCGCCAGCTGGCGGCCGACCATCGCTTCCACCAGCTTGTCCCGGTCAAGTTCGCCCGCCGGGGCGGTAATGACCCGCTCGGCGTCGCGCAGCACGGTGATCCGGTCGGCCATGTCGAGCGCCTCTTCCAGGGCGTGGGAGATGAATACGATCGCCAGCCCCCGGCGCCGGAGGTCCTCGATCAGCAGGAACAGGTGCTGGGTCTCCTCGGGAGTCAGGCTCGAGGTCGGCTCGTCGAAAATGATCACCTCGGCCTGGTAATACACCGCCCGGGCAATCTCCACCATTTGCCGCTTTGCGGTGCCGAGATTGGCCACGACGTCGCTCGGCTCGACGTCGAAGCTCATCGACTGCAGGAGTTGTTGCGCGCTGATGTTGAGGGTGCGGAACCGGGACAGGAATTTCTCGCGCCCGAGCTGCACATTTTGCGCCACGGTCATGGTCGGAACGAGGCTGTCCTCCTGGTAAACCATCACGATGCCCCGCTGCAATGCATCGGCGGGCGACTTGAAGCGGCACGACTCGCCATCCAGCAGGATCTCGCCGGAGGTCAGCTCCACCGCCCCGGCAATCGCCTTGCACAGCGTGGACTTGCCGGCGCCGTTCTCGCCGACCAGCGCGTGCACTTCGCCGGAGTAGATGTCGAAGTCCACTTCCCGGATCGCCGGCGACCCCACGTAAAGCTTGGTCCCCGCGCGGACCTCGAGTTTCGGCCGGGCCGCCTCCGGGGAGACGTTTTCCACCGCCGCGGAGTCGACCGCATCCACGGGCTGCGCGGCTGTCTCTGCCTGTTTGCTCATTGCTGCCCACCCTCCGACTCCGGATCTTGCACCAGCAAGCAGTGGTTCCCCTTGCATACGACCGTGAGCGTGCCGTTGATGTCGTGCGCCGCAACCACGCCGTGGTTCGTGCCGTCCACCCGGCTCTGCAAGGACTCGACGGGTTCGTATGCCTGGTCCAGGCGGACCACCAGGCCATACGATCGGGGCGGCGCCCAGGGCTTGCGGATGCCCAGTTTCTTGATGCCGCCGCCCTGTAACGGTTCCAGATGCGAACCCAGCGTACGCAGCGCCGGCCGGACCCACAATTCGGGCTCGACGCAGCGCATCATTTCGCGCTTGTACGTTTCCTCCCGCAGGACCAATTCGATCAGCTGCGTTCGCATGGCAAACACTGCCAGCCAATAACCTCCGCCGGCAGCCGGGTGGATGCGTGCCGGATACCCCGGCATGTTCCCGATCAAGACCTCGTATCCCGGTTGCCGCCCACGCTCGCCCGGTTCCCGGGTTCGCGCCAGAGTGTGGCTCCAACTCTGCGTGAAAACCACGTACCCGGACGGCTCGACCGCCACGCCGTTGGCGTACGCCAGGCCCTCCAGCAGGACCACGGCCGCGCCTCGCTCCAGGGACCAGTGCGCCAGCAATCCTTTCCGGTTGCGGTTCATCAGGTCCCAGATCCAATCGTCGGCGGCATAGGCGGTACTGCCTACGGTGAAGTAAACCCCGCCCGCCTGCGGGTCCTCGGTTACCGCGGTAACACAGCGCAGTGGCACACCGTCCAGCTCGTCCAGCCGCCCGAGCAAGCGCCCGGAAGGGTCCAGGTGGCGCAGCCCCCCGCCATTGACGGCGACCACCAAGCTGCCGTTTGCCAGTCGCGTCAACGCGGTCAGCGGCGCCTCGAAGTCCGCCACCTGCGCCGCCTTGCCGGAGGCAGGGTCAGCGACGTGCAGCAACTCGCTTGCGCTGGTCACGAACAGTCCGCCGCCGCCGTCGGACGCGATCTCGTCCGGCTCCACCAGGTCCAGGCCCAGCGACCGCATGGTCTCCAAACGATTATTCGGCGTATAAGCCCCGTCCAGCGCCGGGATACCATGCTGGTCACGGTCCCGAAAGATGATCGACTTGATGATTTCGCGTGTCGCGGACATCGCGTGACTCTCCCGTCTTGCGGATCAGCTCCGCTTGCCCCAGTAGCTCTCCTGGCTGGTCCACCCGGGGTCAACGCCGTCCAGCCTGATGCGGCCAATCCGGTTGTTCTCCAGCCCTCCCAGGTACAGGTAGCCCCGGTCCTCCCGCATCGAGGTGATGGTGGCGTGCGACTCGCCGCCCGGGTCCCAGTACGAGTCGACCGGCTGGGCATTCTCGTCCAGCTTGACGATGCAGCCGTTGTTGATCCCCGGGAACAGCCACTCGTCCGGCGGCAGCTGCTTGATCATCCGCATGCGGAAGCCGGGCATGCGCAGGGCAACATCGTATGCCGGCGCGCGCATCGCCACGAGCGCCAGCCAATAGCCGCCATCGGATGCCCGGTTGATGTTGTCTGGCCCCCCGGGCAGGTTTGGAATCACCACCTCCGTGCGACCCTTTTTCGGGCCGTCAATCCAGTACCGCGACAGGCGAAACCCGAAGGTTTCGCAATACAGGACCGACCGGTTGTCATGCGCGAGGCACACGCCGTTGCAGAAGAGCACGTTGTGCACCACGGTGCGCGTACGCCCCGTGGCCGGGTCGTAACACACCAGGCGGCCGCTTCCGCGCGCTTCCAGCCCGTCGACGGGCCAGGTCGACATGTCAAAGCGGGTGCTGCCCTCGCTGAAGTAGATCTTTCCGTCCGGCGCGATATCGAGATCATCGGTAAGCTTCAGCCGGGAATCGTCCACGACCTTGAACCAGCTCCGGTTCGTCTGGTCCGTCAGCCGGTACACCTCACCGTCAGGCCGGACCCCGTAGAGCCCCATGCCGGCGGCGCACACGATGAGATTGTCGTCCCGATCCATCGCGAGCCCCAATGGCCGCCCGCCGATGCGCGCGAAGAGCTCGCGCTGCTCGAAATTTTCCCCGGAGAAACGGAGAATCCAGCCTTGTCGCGTGCCGGTGTACAGCCGGCCCTGGCGATCCAGGATGATGTCCTCTGGGCCTTCGACTTGATCCAGTCCGATGGCCTCTGAGCCGCGCAGGCGGTCATTCATCGCGTAAGGGCTGTCACTCCCCCGCCGGGTATCGGGCGACGGGCCGTAATCGCGGTAGGTGGGGTTGACGTAGCTTTTCTGGATCGCTTTCCCGCGATTCTTGGCCCACTTGACGTCGATCCCTATGGCGAGCAGCAGGATCGCGCCGTTGACCATGGTCGATGTCTGGCCGGAAAAGCCCATCTGGCTCAACCCGTTACCGAGGACGAACACGATCCCCATGCCGATCAGGGCACGTCCAATCGACCCCTTGCCCCCGGCGAGGCTGATGCCGCCGATCATTACCGCCGCGAGGACCGCGAAAGCGTACCCCTGACCGGTCTGGCTCGCGGCGCTGTCCAGACGCGAAGCGAAGAACAGCGCCGCGATGGCGCACAGCATTCCGGACACCACATAGGTGGAAAACAACACCTTCTTGATGCTGATCCCGACATGCCGCGCGGAGCGGCGGGCTGCCCCGACGGCCGTGAGGTGCCACCCGAGCCGCGAACGGCTCAGCAGAATGTGGCCGATCACGCCGATGATCAGGAGTCCCCAGATATCGGCGGGCAGCCACAGGAAGCTCCCGGCGCCCAGGGCGCCCCAGCCCGGGCTGCTGACATTGGACATGACAAGCTTGCTGGCGTACTGCCCCGCGAGCAGGTCGAATATCCCCCGATACACGATCAGGGTCACCAGGGTGGACAGGAACGCCCGCGTCCGCAGAAACCCGATGAAGAAGCCGTTGACCGCACCGAGCACCGCACCGATTACGACCGTGACCAGGATCACCACCGGCACGGGCAGCCCCCACAGGTGCACCCCCACCAGGGCCGCGAAGTCGCACAGGGCGAACATCGATCCGACACTCAGGTCGATCCCGCCCGATATAAGGGACAACCCCATGGCGATCGCAACGAAGCCGTACTCGCCGTAGAAGCGCAGCAGGGAGTGCGCGTTGTACAGGGTCGCGTAATACGGCACGATCGCCATGAACACGACGATGATCGCGACCAGTGCCGAAAAGGGGATGGCGGGCTCCATCCAGCTCTTGGCGAACAGGTCGGCGAACAGTTGCCGCGGTGACCACTGATAGCGGAGCCGCTTCAGAGTGGTCGACAGGGATGCGCCCGGGGGGTTAATCACGCTACTCATCGAGAGCCCTCTGGTCGGAGGCCCGGCCCGACGAAGGCCGGGCCTCCTCTCTGGCTTACGTGTGACAGTTGCTCGATCGCTGCGAGGCGTCGCGGGTGCCTATTGCGAACGCCCGGACCGCCTGCTAGCTGCCGGACCCCTTCCCGACATGCGTACACGAATCGGGCTTGAGCGTGTCCTTGGTGAGCTTGGTAACCGGGGAATAGATCGCCGTATGGAACGTGCCGGCCGGCTTGTGCGTCTGCAACAGGAACTTGGCCACCGCCATCATCTGGTGTGCCTGCAGGGCGGCCTGATAGCTGTAGTCCGCGTAGAACAGCCCCTTCTTGATGTACTGGCAGGCGGGTGGCTCGCCGCCGCCGGTGGTGAACACCTTGACCTTGCCCTTCAGCCCCGCCTGGCGCACGGCCTGGGCGATGCCCTCGTCCTGGCCGGACCACCAGCCCATGTAGGCACACAGCTTGGGATGGCTCTGCAGCACCGTGGCCGCCTTGTCGTGCGCCTTCTGCGGATCCCAGTCCGCGTACTGGGTGCTGACGATCTTGATGTTCGGGTGTTTCTTGAAGACGGACTGCGCGCCCTGCATGATGCCCAGGCTGTACGCTGACGTCTGGACCCCGTCCATCAACGCGACCTGGTGCGAGCGGGCCTTCGGACCGCTGCAGGCCTGTACCACCCCCTCGGCCATCTTGGCGCCGAGCTGATTCGGCTGTACGCCTATGAAAGCGTCGGTCTTGTAGCGCGACGCCATGTTCACCTGGATCGTGTAGATGCCGGCCTGTTCCGCCTGCTTCAGCCCGTGCGCCAGCACCTGGACATTGGGGTTGTGCACGATCAGTACGGCCGGGTGCTTGTGCACCTCGGACTCCAGCATCTGCGCCTCGCGCTGGGTGTTGAAACCCGGATCCAGCACCTTGAAGTGCATCCCCAGGGCCTTGGCCTCCTTCTCCATCGTCTTGCCCCAGATACGGGTCAGCGGCACGCCGTAGGAGACCGGGATGAAGACGATCGTCTTGCCCACCACGTCCTTCTGGAACTGCTGCTGCAACTGCTTGGTGGTCATGTTCGCGGCGCCCGCGGCGCCGCTGGCTACGCCCAGAGCGAGCCCCGCCAGCAAGACCACTGACTTCTTGAGGGGTTCTTTCAGACTCATCACGTTCTCCTCCATTTAAAGAGACACCGCGTCAATAGCGCAGGCGCGGATCGGCGGTTCTTGTCTTGCACGGGAATCGCCGCATGGCACGAGGCCCCGCGGCTGCGCCTGCCCGGGCGCTTTTACTCCTCCCCGATCCCGTGCTTCAGTCGTCGCCCTGGCGGGCGGTCTCCTCATCCCGTGGATGCAGACGATTGTCCAGGACAATCGCTCCCATCAGCACGATTCCGCGAACGACGTTCTGAATGTCCGAGCCGAGGTTCATGCGCGTCATGCCGCTCTGCAGAACGCCGATCAGCAACGCGCCGGCCATCACGCTGTAGACGCTTCCGCGGCCCCCGACCAGACTGACGCCGCCCAGCACCACCACCAGGATGACCGAGAAGATCTCGGTGCCCATGACAATCTGCGTGTCGATGCTGGACAGCATCGCCATCAACACCAGACCCGCAACGTAGGCGAGCAGTGCCGAGAGGACATACTCGAAGACGGTCAGCGGTCGAATCGCGATGCCGGTAACCCGGGCTGCGTCGGCATTGTCTCCATGCGCATAGATGAGCCGGCCGGCACGAGTGCGGCTGAGGTAGAGGTGGACCAGCACGCCCAGCCCCAGAAACACCAGCACCGGCACCGGGATCACGCCCAGATTCCCGCCAAGGGCAAGAAAGCTCTGGGCCCTATCCGGTACATGGATCGTATAGTTGGATCCTATGAAGAACACGCGTGCGCCGCCGAACATCAGCAAGTTGGTCGCAAGCGTCGCGAACAGGGGCGGGACCTCGATAAAGGCGATCACGAGCCCGTTCACCAGCCCGATGACGATCGGGACGCACAGTCCGACGCTGAGGGCCCAGCCGATGCTCAGACCGTTCTGCATCATGATGGCGGCCACCGCGGCGCCAACCGCCATCGACGCGATCTGGGAGATATCCAGACCACGTCCGATAATGACGACCGCCGCGCCCAACGCCAGAATGCCCAGAACCGAGATGCTGTTGAGCAACGTGAACAGGTTGCTAACCGTGGCGAACCCGGGCAACGAGGCCGAGAATATACCGGCCAGGATTACCGTCACGATCAGTACGATCTGTTCCTGGGTCAGTTTCTGCAGCCAATGGTGACCGCGAACCGGCCCCCGGCCCCGCAGCGCGACCGCCCCCCTCATCCTGGATTTTCCCGGCAGTGCCACCCGTTATCTCCTCTTCCAGCAAAGGACCCGCAACGGTACCGATCCGGGCGATCCCGGACCAATCCCGGCTCGTTATTCAGTCTCGTGCAACGGTATGCTTCTTGCTGCTTCGCGCGGACGGGTGTAGTGCCCGATTATTGTTGGCGTTTCGCTAACCCGCCATCGCGAGAATAGACCACCCCCCGGGACGGTGCAACAGGCTCCGGCAAGCGTATCGGCTCCGCCCGGGCCGTTCGCGCCAGCGCGGATGCGCCGCCCCCGGCGCACCCGTCACCGGCCCCTGGTGACGGGCGCTAGAGGTTTCCCCGGTGCTGCGCCCCGTCGACCGGCACGCAGGCGCCCGTGACCCAACTCGCGCGCTCCGATGCCAGAAACACTGCCACGCCGGCCACCTCGTCGGGCTCGCCCAGGCGTCCCCAGGGGATGCGCGCGAGCGCCGAGGCGTAGCGGTCGGGGTCGTTCCTGCGCGCCCGGTCCCAGACACCCCCTTCGAACTCGATGGATCCCGGGGCGATCGCGTTCACCCGGATCCGGTCCTTGCCGAGCGACACCGCGAGATACTTGGAGTAGTTGATCAGCGCCGCCTTCACCGCCGAGTAGGGGGCTGTCGATCCGCCCACCTCGAGGCCCGCGATGGAAGAGATGAACAGGATCGACCCGCCGCCGGCCTCCCGCATCCAGGGGACCACCTTCTCGCTGGCTCGCACGGAAGCCATCAGGTCCAGACGCACGTTGGTCTGCCAGGCCGCGAGATCGTTCCCCACGCCCAGCGCCGAGGCGTTGTTGACCAGGATGTCGATACCGCCCAGCCGCTCGCGCGACTCTTCGAGAAAATCCTCCAGGGCCTGCGCATCGGTGAGATCCGCGGTCCTGGCGTAGGTCTCCACACCCTGTGCGCGCAGCGCACCCTCCGTTTCCTTCAGCGGTCCTTCGCCGCGGGCACAGATGGCCACGTTCGCACCTTCTTCGGCCAGGCCCAGGGCGATGGCCCGACCAATGCCCTTGCTGCCGCCCGTGACCACAGCCCTCTTGCCCTTCAGTCCCAGGTCCATACCTGCCCTCCTCGTTTGGTGCGAAGCCGCGCGGGCATCACGCGCCCCGGACGGCAGCGGTTCCGCCGCCAGGCCGCGAAGCGGGCACCGTGGCGTTACTCGCCCGCCGCCAGGAACTCCTGTCTCAGCGTGCGCTTGAGCACCTTGCCGATCGTGCTGCGCGGGAGGCTCTCCCGCAGCTGCACCGCGGCCAGCCGCTGGGTCTTGCCCAGGCGGGCATTGGCCCACTCGCGCAGCGCCTCCGGCGTATCGTCCGCGCCCGGGCGCAGCACCACGACCGCGACCGGCGTCTCCCCCCATTGTTCGCTCGGCACGCCGACGACCGCGGCATCGGTCACGTCGGGATGCGCCAGCAATACCTGCTCCAGGTCGGTGGCATACACATTGAAGCCGCCGGAAATGATCATGTCCTTCTTGCGGTCGAGCAGTTGCAGGAATCCATCCTCGTCGAGCCGGCCCATGTCGCCCGTGCGGAAATACAGCCGGCCGTCCCGGTCGTACCAGAACAGTTCCCCGGTCTTGTCCGGACGCTTGTAGTAGCCGGTCATCATGGCCTCGGAGCGGCCGACCACCTCGCCCACCTCGCCCCGGGGCAAGGGCCGTCCCTGCTCGTCGATGATCACCAGGTCCACCGTCTCCGGCGGCCGGCCCGCCGTATCCAGCTTGTCCGGGAAGCGACGCGTGTCGAGAAAGGTACTGACGCCCCCTTCGGTCAAGCCGTAGACCTCGATCAGGTCCCCCGGCCAGCGACGGTTCGCTTCCTCGATGACGCTGCGCCGCAGCGGCGCGCTGGTGGACAGCTTGAGCCGGAAGCTGCTCAGGTCATAGCGGTCGAAGTCCGGATGGGCCAGGATCCGCTGGTACTGCACCGGGACGAGCATGGCGTGCGTGACCCGGTGCCGCTCCGCCAGTTGCAGAAACTCGCCGGCGTCGAACTTCTTCATCAGCACCACGCTGCCGCCACCCGCGAGGGTCGGCAGCAACGCCACCAGCGTGGTGTTGGAATACAGCGGCGTGGAGGCAAGCGTGATCGCGTTCTCCGTCATCCCCTGCTCCTGTCCCCGCAGCAGGTGACGGGCGCGCATGGCGTGGGGATGCTCGATGCCCTTGGGGGTGCCGGTCGTCCCGGAGCTGTAGATGAGATCGAACGGATCCGACGGGCGCACCCGGACCTCGGGCCAGCCGGCACCGTGCTCCCGGATCCACGCGTGGAAGTCGCGCCACCCGCCGTCCGCGAAGTCCAGCCCGATCAGCCCGCCGGGCAGGATCTGCTCGAGCTGCCCGGCAAAAGGCTCGGCGTGCTCGCGCATGCTCTCGGAAACGGCCAGCACGCGGGCGTCGCAGTCGCGGATCATGCGCTCGATGGCGTCGCCGCGGACCATGCCCGACAAGGGCACCGCGCATCCCCCCGCCACGACCGTGCCGGCAAACAGGATGACGTATTCGAAGGAGGTCGCGGCGAGGATTGCGACCTTCTCCGTCCGCTCCAGTCCCAGCGCCCTTAGCGCATTGGCGGTCTGCGCCACCCGGCGCCCGAACTCTCCCCAGCTGAGGGTCTCGTCACCGAGCGCCAGCGCCGTGTGTTCCGAACGCGCGCGCGTGTGTTCGGCCAGGCGGGCCGCGAAGTCCACCGGTACGCTGTCGGCCACGGAAACCCTGGCGGCTACGGACCCGGGGCTGCTTGGCATGGCGATCCTCCATGTCGAATCGGGAACAAAGGCGGTCTGAATTGGTCGGGCAAGCCGCGCGAACGGCAACGCGGCACGCACCCGGGCGCCGCGCGACAATCCTGCCCGTATCCCGAAACGCACGCAAGTGGCTCCGGGCATCGGCGCGTGCTCGGCGCGCGGCCCCTCGGGGAACACCCTGGGCGCGTGACCGGGAGGGACCGGGTCCGGCACCCGGGGCTCACCTGCCGGGCAAAGCCGCGCGTGAGGTATACTGGATCGTCGAATGGCCTTGGAGCCATGCGGGACAACGACCCTTCGCCGGTGCGGCGCCGCGACCCGGATGCCGGGAGCAGCCGCGAACGGCGAAGGGTAAGTGGCGGGGAGCCGGAACGAGCGCCGGCGGCGCACATGACGGGCTCCGGCTTTCCCTGCCGCCCGGTGCGGAACAGGAGGGGCGATCATGCAGTTGGCCGAAGTGACGCTGGAGGACAAGTACACGCGGCAGTCGGGACGGATCTACGTCACGGGTTCCCAGGCGCTGGTGCGGCTGGCGATGCTGCAGCGGCAGCGGGACGCGGCGGCGGGGCTGTCCACCGCGGGTTTCATTTCCGGCTACCGGGGCTCGCCGCTGGGCGGCTACGACCTGGCGCTGTGGAAGGCGGCGCAGCACCTGCGGGACAACGACATCCAGTTCCAGCCCGGGGTCAACGAGGACCTGGCGGCAACCTCGGTCTGGGGCACGCAACAGACCGGCCTGGGCGGGCGCTCCAAGCATGACGGCGTATTCGGGATCTGGTACGGCAAGGGCCCGGGGGTGGATCGCTCCGGCGATCCCATGAAGCACGGCAACATGGCCGGGAGCGCGCCGCACGGGGGCGTGCTGCTGCTGTTCGGCGATGATCCGCTGGCCAAGTCCTCGACCCTGGCGCACCAGAGCGAGCAGGCCCTGATCGCGTCGATGATCCCGGTACTCAACCCGGCGAGCATCCAGGAGTACCTGGACTACGGGCTGGCGGCCTTCGCCCTGTCGCGCTATAGCGGCTGCTGGGTGGGGATGAAGTGCGTCACCGACACGGTGGAGGGCTCGGCCTCGGTGTCGATCGACCCGGAGCGGCTGCAACTGCTCGTGCCCGAGGACTTCGAGCTGCCCCCCGAGGGGGTCCACATCCGCTTCCCCGACACCCCGCTGGAGCAGGAGCGGCGCCTGGTGCGCTACAAGCTGCCGGCGGCGCAGGCCTTCGTGCGGGCCAACGGGCTCGACCGCGTGACCCACGACGTGCCGGTGGCGCAGCGCCGGCTGGGGATCGTGACCACCGGCAAGGCCTGGTCCGAGGTGGTCCACGCCTTCGACCGCGTGGGACTGGACGAGCGGGCGCGCCGGGCGCTGGGGATCAGCGTGTACAAGGTGGCGATGCCGTGGCCGCTGGAGCCGGAAGGCATCCGCGCGTTCAGCCGCGGCCAGCAGGAGCTGCTGCTGGTCGAGGAGAAGCGCTCGATCATCGAGGAGCAGCTCGCCCGCACCCTGTGGGACATGGAGCCGCGCCCCCGCCTGGTGGGGAAGACGGACGAGGACGGGCGCACGCTGGTGCCGGCCGACGGCGAGTTGACGGTGGACGTGGTGGCCGCCGTGCTGGCCCGGCGCGCCCTGCGCCTGGGCGCCGAGGGCGAGCTGGCGCAGCGCCTGCAGCGGGCGCTGGAGTGGACCGAGGCCGGCGACGGCCAGGCGCCGGTCGAGCGCACCCCCTGGTTCTGTGCCGGTTGCCCGCACAACACCTCGACCAACGTGCCCGAGGGCAGCCGCGCGTTTGCCGGCATCGGCTGCCACACGATGGCGATGCGCATGCCCAACCGCCGCACCGAGGGCTTCACCCACATGGGCGGCGAGGGCGCGCAGTGGATCGGCCAGGCGCCCTTCTCCAAGGATCAGCACGTATTCCAGAACCTGGGGGATGGCACCTACTACCACTCCGGGCTGCTGGCGATCCGGGCGGCGGTGGCCGCGGGGGTGAACATCACCTACAAGATCCTGTTCAACGATGCCGTGGCGATGACCGGAGGCCAGCCGGTGGAAGGCCAGCTCACGCCCTGGGAGATCTCGCGGCAGGTCCAGGCCGAGGGCGTCCAGCGGATCGAGGTGGTCACGGACGATCCGGACAAGTACCCGGCGGAGACGCCCTGGGCGACCGGGGTGCAGGTGCGCCACCGCCGGGAGCTGGACGCGCTGCAGCGCGAGCTGCGCGAGACGCCCGGGGTCAGCGCGCTGATCTACGACCAGACCTGTGCCGCGGAGAAGCGCCGCCGGCGCAAGCGCGGCAAGTATCCGGACCCGGCCAAGCGGACCTTCATCAACGAGTCCGTGTGCGAGGGCTGCGGCGACTGCGGGGTGGTGTCCAACTGCGTGGCGGTCAAGCCGCTGGAGACCGAGTTCGGGCGCAAGCGCCAGATCGACCAGGCGAGCTGCAACAAGGACTACTCCTGCGCCGAGGGCTTCTGCCCCAGCTTCGTGATGGTCTACGGCGGTGAGCTGCGCAAGGCCGATCGCACCGCCGGCGGCGAGGCCCGGGTTCCGGCGCTGCCGGAGCCGGCCGTGGCCGAGGCGGACGCGCACTACAACGTGCTGGTCACCGGCATCGGGGGCACCGGCGTGGTGACCGTGGGCGCCCTGCTGGGCATGGCCGGCCACCTCGAGGGCAAGGGCGTGTCGGTCCTGGACCAGACCGGTCTGTCGCAGAAGAACGGGGCGGTGACCAGCCACGTGCGCTTCGCCGCCGATCCCGAGACCCTGCAGGGCAAGCGCATCGGCCTGGCCGAGACCGACCTGGTGCTGGGCTGCGACATGGTGGTCGCGGCCGGGCACGAGGCCATGACCACCTACGGCGAGGGCCGGACGCGTGCCGTGATCAACAGCCACGTGGTGCCGATCGCGGCATTCGCGGTGGACCCGGACATGGCGGTGAGCGGCACCCAGATCGAGAACACGATCAGCCGCAGGATCGGCGAGGAGGCCAGCCACTTCGTCAACGCCACCCGCATCGCGGGCGCGCTGGCCGGCGACCCGATCTACACCAACCCGTTCCTGCTGGGCTATGCCTGCCAGAAGGGCCTGCTGCCGGTGAGCCGCGAGGCCATCGAGCGCGCGATCGAGCTCAACGGGGTGGACGTGGAGGCCAACAAGAAGGCGTTCCACTGGGGCCGCTACGCGGCCCACGACCCGGACGCGGTCGAGGCGCTCGCCGCGCGCGGCGGTGCGCCCGAGCAGGCGGACATCGCGGTCGAGCTGGACGAGATCGTGGCCCGCCGCGAGGCCCACCTGATCGCGTACCAGGACCGCGCCTACGCGCGCCGCTACCGGGCCCTGGTGGACCGGGTGCGCGAGACCGAGGAGCAGCGGATCCCCGGCAGCCGCGAGCTGACCCGGGCGGTGGCGTACTACTATGCCAAGCTGCTGGCGTACAAGGACGAGTACGAGGTCGCGCGCCTGTACAGCCGCCCCGAGTTCCGCCAGCGCCTGCAGGCACAGTTCCAGGGCGACTACAAGCTGCGGGTGCGCCTGGCCCCGCCGCTGTTCGCCAAACGCGACCCGGCGACCGGCCACCTGCAGAAGAAGGAGTACGGGCCCTGGATGTTCAAGGCCTTCGGCGTCCTGGCCCGCCTGCGCTTCCTGCGGGGCACCGCGCTCGACCCCTTCGGCCGCACCGCCGAGCGGCGCATGGAGCGTCAACTGATCCGCGACTACGAGGCGCTGGTGGACGAACTGCTCGGGCGCCTGGACGCCGACAACCGCGACCTCGCCGTAGAGCTGGCCTCCCTGCCCGAGCACATCCGCGGCTTCGGCCACGTCAAGCAGCGCCACGTGGAGCAAGTGCGCCAGCGGGAGGAAGCGCTGCGGGCGCGCCTGCGCGGGCAGGCCCCGCAGCTCAAGGCGGTCGCGCAGGCCTGAGCCGGCCGCAATGCCCGGCCCGCGGACGCGGGCCGGGCTCGGCGGTCAGGTACCCTCGAGCACCCGGATGTCGCGCTCGGCGGCGCCGTCGAGCGCCTTCAGCGCGGCCTGGTACGGCTCGCCCTCGAAGGTGTCGATGGCCTGCTGCACGCTGTCGAACTCGATCACCACCGTGCGTTCCATCAGGCCGGCCTCGAAGGTCTTCGCGGGCACGCCCCGGACCAGAAAGCGTCCGCCGCCGCCGGCGATCGCGGGCCCGGCGAGCTTGGCATACTCGGCCAGCTTGTCGGGGTCCTTCACCGCGCGGTAGCAGGTCACCAGGTAGCCTTTTGCCATGTCTCCTCCGGTGTCGTTGGGGGGATGTGAGCCGCCGACCGGGCGTCGCGGCCCGCTCACCACCATACCGCGGCGGCGCCAGCCGCTGCCATGCGGACCCGACCCCGGGCCGGCGCGACCCCTCCCCAGCCGGTGGCCGGACCTCGCCGGGATCCCCTGCCCCGCGGTATGGCGCTCGGTCGCGCTGACCGGACTGGGCCTGTGGGCCGCACCCAGGCTGGTCGGCCAGGCGCTCGCCGCCGAGGCACCCGACTCTTCCGCGATCATCCAGGGCAAGGTCCCGGGGATGATCGTGCACAACGCCAAGCTGGGCGTAATGGAAACTCCGCTGTCACTGCTGCGCCAGCATTACATCACGCCCAAGGAGATCATGTACCAGCGCATGCATTTTCCGGTCAGCGGGGCCAACAAGTGGGTGGACACGATCGAGGCACCTGATTTCGCCCACTGGGAGATCTCGGTGACCGGCCTGGTGGTGCGCCCCGGCACCGTCAGTCTGGCCGAGCTCAGACGCATGCCGCAGAGCAAGGTCACCGCCGTGATGCAGTGCGCGGGCAACGGTCGCGCCTATTACGCGGCCAAGGCCAAGTGTCCGGGCGGGCAGTGGCATCACGGCGGCATGGCCAACGTCGAGTGGGAGGGCGTCAACCTGCGCACGGTGCTTGACCACATGAATCTCAACATCAGCCGGGACGCCCTGTGGCTGAGCGCCAACGGCAAGGACGTGCCCCCCACCGCCAAGGGCGCCGATTTCGTCAAGAGCTTCCGCCTCGCCGACCCGGCGCTGGATCATGCGATGCTGGCGCTGAAGATGAACGGCGAGCCGATCCCGGCGATTCACGGGGCACCGGTGCGGCTGGTGATCCCGGGTTACTACGGCAACATGAACGTCAAGTCGGTGGAGCAGCTGATGCTGACCGCGGAGCAATCGCCAAGCCCCTTCCAGTCCGTGGCCTACCGGGTGCCCAACAAGCTGGTCCAGCCGGGCGAGATGCGGGTGTCCGAGTTCAATACGGAGAATAGCGAACCCACTTATGCGTACCGCATCATGATGCGTGGTCTTCGCCCCGCTGACCGAGGACGGCCCGATCAAGGCGGGCCGCACCACGGTGCACGGCGTAGCCTGGAATGACGGTACGGCACCGATCACCGAGGTCGAGGTGTCCGCGGACGGCGGCAGGCACTGGCAGGCGGCGACTGTCGAGAAGGCCTCCGATCCCTACGCCTGGCAGCGCTGGAAGACCGTGGTCCACCTGCACTCGGGCGACCACGTGCTGATGGCGCGGGCCACCGACGCCAAGGGTCGCACGCAGCCGCTGGACGGCACCGAGCTCTGGAACCCCAAGGGCTACGAGTGGCACGGGGTGGACCGGGTGAAGGTGCGGGCGGCCTGAGCAGGCGAACCGCGGGCGGGGCGGCCACGGCTGTCCCGCCCGTTGTCTGTCGCGCACTCACCCGAGGACGCTCGCATGATGACGTCGTGGCTCGTCGGCGTTCAGCGCCGCCGCCTGCGCCGGTTCGCGCCACCGCTTGGCCTCGCGCTGCTTGTGGCCGGGACGGTCGCTGCCCCGGCCCGGGCGCAGACCGTCACCCTGCCGCCGGGGCCCGACCGGGACCTGGTCTACGGCAAGTGCCGCACCTGCCACAGCCTGCAGTACCCGAAGGACTCAGCCGGCATCACGCGACAACAGTGGGAAGGCGTGCTGGACGATATGGCCAAGTACGGCCTGGACATTACCGACGCGGAGCGCGGTCGCATCCTGCACTACCTGGCCACCTATCTTGGGCCCAATCCGCCGCCGGCGAGCGGTCCGGAGGAAGCCGCCGAGACGGCACCGGACGGACGCCAGGTATTCCTGGAGCAATGCAGCGCCTGCCACCAGGCGAACGGGCAGGGGCTGCCGGACCAGTTCCCGCCGCTGGCCGGCAATCGGGACCTGTTCCGGACCCGGACTTTCCCGGTGCTGGCGCTGTTGAACGGCATGCAGGGCCCGATCGAGGTCAACGGCTCGCGGTTCGACGGCCAGATGCCGGCGTTCGACTTTCTGGGCGACGAAAAGATCGCCGCAGTGATCCGTTACGTACGCGGGGCCTGGGGCAACGGCCGGCACCGGCCGCCGGCGATGACCGGGATCAGCGCGCGGGACGTGTCCGCGGCGCGCAAGAAGCCGCTCCGGCCCCACGAGGTGCACGCCTATCGGCAGGCGCACGGCGGCGAGTAGGGCAAAAACCGGACGCGGGGCCGTTCCGGGAGGCCGGGGTACAGGACCCGCCGGCGGAGCCGGGGACGCGGCGATGACCGGCCGGGCGCTTGGGGAAACGGCCGGGGCCGGCGGGGCCGGCGCCCTGCCCGCATTTGCGCAGGGACGCCGACCGCTACCGCCGGGCACCCGGCAAGGCGCACGACCGCCCTGGAGCCGGGCCAGCGAGCAGCCCTGCGTAGGCGCCCGGGATCGGCGCATCCGAAGGGAATGCTCAGTCGATACGCCGCACCGGAGGCATGTGCCAGCTGCCGCCGAGCGCCTCGGGCTTCGGCCAGTACAGGCGCGCCGTCAGACTGAAGGGGCCTCCCTGAGGATCCGACGGGAGCCAGTTAGGCACCTGGTGCTCGTCCGGGCGCTGCGCCTGTATAAAGATGTCCAACGAGCCATCGTGGTTGTACCGCATCGGGTCCCGATCGCCGAGCGCGTACCGGTCGATCTCGTTCTCGATAAAGAAGCTGTCGCGGTTGTAGATCGTTACCGACCAGAATGCATTGACGGGCGGGAGTTGATCGCGCTCGAAGTGCAGCACGTAGCGGTTCGCGCTATCGAACTTGTGCCCGTGCTCGTCAACGTAGGCTGTCGGGTAGGTGGAATCCTCGGGGACGTTGGCGCCAAGGCCCATTCTGGCGACCGCGGCGCGAGCCCGGTAATTGGTCCCGTAGGTCCCCAGGCCTTCGTTGGCGCTGTGCCATCCGTTGACCAGGCTTCCCTGGGAAATGGCGCCGCCGGGGAACCGGGTTCGGGCCGTCTCGACCACCTCCGCAAGAGCTGTCCGGACCGCGTTCGGCAGCGCTGCAAAGCCCAGGCTTTCGCCAGGCTTCCAGCCCGTTACCATTTCGACGCGGTGCAGCAGGGGGTAGTCATTAAAGTGGGCCGGGTGCTGGTTCGCCAATTGTGCGAACCACTCGAAATATTCCCCCGCCTCCAGGCTCCGTATCTGCTTCACTGGAGGCGTAGCCATGTCGACGTCGTCGTGCACCGGCCCCTCCGGCGCCGGGCCGCCGGACCGCCACCGGGAGAGCGGAGCCAGCCGGAAACCCGCCTGGATCTCGTGGACGTTGGGGTAGTCCGCCTTGCCGTTCGTCTGGGTACGGCCGATGACCCAGAAATGCGGCGTTGGCGCACGGATCGCCGTGACATGGGCCGGAAGGTCCCCGTCCCAGCCGGGACCGACCAGGGCGAACTCCGCGGCGCCGTTGCCCGTCGTCCGCGTGCCGAGCGACTCGAATACGTCCGTCCACAGATCGAGGAACTGCAGCAGATAGTAGCGGTCGCCGGTGTCCGGAACCGAGAGGATCAGCGGTTCCTTTGAAACGTCACCCCAGAAGTTGGAGTACAGCGTATCGTGATTCGCTCGCACCACCCCCTTGAATTTGGCCGGTGGAAACTTCGGTGAATGGAGAAACTGGTTCATCGGGGCGCCACGCTTGCCGGGCTCGGCAAAGTTCGTCTGCTGCCGCCGCGTGATCTCCATCAGCACGATCGGGTAGGCATAAAGATACAGCTCCTGTGCCACTTCACGTAGCATCGGTTCGTCCTCGGGTACGGGTTGCGTGCTCACTAGAGCACGTCCTCGCCCACCTCGGCGACGAAGTTCTCCGCCTTGCCCTCCCAGCGCATGTGGCCGGTCTCTATCAGGTAGATGCGCTCCGCGTGGCGCAGGGCAAAGGTCAGGTTCTGTTCGCCGATCAGGATCGCCAGGCCCCGCTCTTTCTGCAGCTTCTCCAGCGCCTCGGAGATGTGCTCGATCACCAGCGGCGCCAGGCCCAGCGTCGGCTCGTCCAGCATCAGCAGGCGCGGCCTCTGCATCAGCGCGCGGCCGATGGTCAGCATCTGCTGCTCGCCGCCGCTGAGGGTGACCGCGGACTGCTTGCGGCGCTCCTTGAGCGGCGGAAACAGCTCGAATACCTCCTCGATCTGCGCCCGGAAATCACCCGGGTTGAGCGCGTGCCCGCCCAGCTCGAGGTTCTCGTAGACCGACATGTAGCCGAACAGCTCGCGCGATTCCGGGCACAAGGCGATGCCGCTCGAGGCGATGTCGCCGGGCTCCTCGCCACGGATGGACTCGCCCATCCAGTCGATCTCGCCCTCGTAGCCGACAAAGCCCATGACGGCCTTGAACAGGGTGCTCTTGCCGGCGCCGTTGATGCCCACGGCGGCGACGCACTCGCCGTCGTTGACGTGCAGGCTGACGTCGCGGATGGCCTCGGCGAGACCGTACTTGACCGAGTGCAGCTTGATGTCCAGCAGTCGCTTCGCGCCTTCCCCGCTTTTGGCCACGCGGCCGCCGACGCCAGCCTCCTGTTCCAGCGACTTGCCGAAATAGACTTCCCGGACCTTCTCGTCGCGCGTCACCTCCTCCGGTGTGCCCACGGCAATCTGCTCTCCCGCGTGCATCGCGACAATGCGGTCGACCAGCCCCGCGACCTCCTTGACGTTGTGATCCACCAGGATGATGGCCCGGTCCTCTTGCGAGAGGCTTTTCACCAGCTCGGAGAACTCCCGCATCTCCTGTGGCGCGAGGCCGGCGAAGGGCTCATCGAGCAGCAGCACCGCCGGATCCTGTGCGATCGCCTTGGCAATCTCCAGGCGCCGCACGTCGGCGTAGGCGAGTGACGGCGGGCGCCGGTCGATCAGCGCCCCCAGCCCGACCCGCGCCGCGATCTCCCGCGCGCGATGCTCGGTCGCCTTGGGCAGGACCAGTTGGAACACGGTGTCGGGAAGCAGTGCCAGCTGGATATTCTCGAGCACCGTCTGACGCGGCAGCGGGCGCGAGTGCTGGAACACCATGGCCATGCCGTGGCGGGCGATGCGGTGGGTGCGCCAGCCGGCGACGTCCCGGCCACCCAGGCGCACCGTGCCCCGGTCCGGGCGGACCACTCCCATCAGCAGCGACAGGGTGGTGGACTTGCCGGAGCCGTTGGGCCCGATCAGCCCGAGCACCTCGCCCCGGTCGACGTCGAAGGAAAGCTCGCTGACCGCCTGCAGCCCGCCGAAGCGCTTGGAAATTCTGTTGACCTCGAGGATACTCATCCGCTTGCCCCACCCCGCGTGAACATGCCGGCGAAGCCGCTCGGCGCGAACAACAGCACCAGCAGCGCGATCACCGCGACCACGGCGTTGCTGAGCTGGCCGATGGGACGCAGGATTTCGCCCGCCGAGATCAGGAAGATGGCCCCCAGGACCGAGCCGATGATGGTGCGCCGGCCGCCGACGACGGTGGAGATGATGATCTGGACGGTGACGAATACCGCGACCACCGTCCCCGGCGAGGCGGTGCCGAGGTAGAACACGGTGAGCGCTCCCGCGAGGCCGGAGAACACCGCGCTGAGGGCGAATGCCAGCATCTTGTACTTGGTCACGCTGAACCCGAGCGCCTCCGTCGCGACCGGGTCCTGGCCACTGGCCTCCAGGATCAGGCCGAACGGAGAGCGGGCGATCAGGCGCAGGACCACGGCGCTGAGCACCACGAACCCGAGCGCCCAGTAGTAGTTCCCGGTGCTGCTGATGGTCAGCACGCTCATCAGGGTCAGGCCGATCTCGCCGCCGGTGTAGCCCGCGAAGACCGTGATCAGCTTGCCCAGCAGCAGCACCGAGACCAGGGTGACCAGGCCGAAGTAGGGACCCCGCAGACGCAACGAGGGGCCGGCCAGCAACAGGCCTCCGATCAGGGCGGCGACGGTGCCGATCAGGACGCTGGGCCACAGCGGCACCGACAGCAGGCTGTTACAGAGTCCGGCGCCGTAGGCCCCCAGCCCGACCAGGAAGGTCGGACCAAAGTTGACCTCGCCGGCGTAGCCGAACAGGAGATCCCAGGCCATGGCGTACACGCCCAGGTAGAAGGCCATGCTGAAGACACCGAGGATATAGCCCGAGACGAACTTCGGGAGGAAGATGAGGACGATCAGCGCCAGCAGGATCAGCGCCGCTCGCCAGGTGAAAAACTCTTTCTTCATGATGTCTGCCTACCCCGTCAGTGCCGGCCGAAGAGCCCCTGAGGGCGGAAGTAGAGAATCAGCACCAGCAGCACCAGCGCCGGAATCATGCGGATCGACGGATTGATCAGGTACGCCGTCAGCGTCCCCAAAAAGCCGATGACATAGGCTGCGGCCAGCGATCCCGCAACGTTGCCGAGCCCGCCCAGGACCACGACGATGAAGGCGTTGACGGTCAGGCCCACCGCGATCTCCGCGTTCGCGCCGGTGAACGACGCCAGCAGCACCCCGGCAATGCCGGCAAGCAGGCCGTACAGGCCCCAGACCAGGTTGTAAACCTTGTTGATGTCGTAGCCGACGATGCGCAGGCCCGTGGTGCTCATGGAGGCGGCGAGCATCGCCTTGCCGATCCGGGTGCGGGTGACGAAGTACCACAGTGCCCCGAGCACCAGCCAGGCGATAACGAGGATCAGGATCTGGCTGTAGGGCACGGTGGTGCCACCGATGCGCAGCACGCCGGTGACCAGGCTGGGCGTGGTCACCGGGCTGGAGCCGAAGGCGAAATTGAGCACCCCCTCCAGGATGAGCCCCACCAGCAGGGTGGCAGTGAGCACGAACACCTCGCGTTCCGCGGCGGCGATGCGCCGCGAACGGTCGATCGGGCGGATGACCAGCCAGTACAGCAGGTAGGTGCTGACGATCGCGGCGATGATCCCGATCAGGCCGCCCAGGTAGATCCCCAGGTGGAGATGTACGGCGCAGAACCACGCCACGAGGGCCGCGATCACCATGATCGAGCCGTGGGCGAGGTTGAGCACCCCCGAGACGCCGAAGATGATCGTGAATCCCGCAGCTCCCAGAGCGTAGATTGCGCCGATGACCAGCCCGTCGGCCACAATCTCGGTCAGAAGATGAAGCATTCTGTTATCGTCCGTTTGTTAAGGATGGACTTGTTGCCAGCTCGCCGGCCCTTCTTACGAAGCTCTTGTGCGTTCTCGTGCGGCAGAAGGGGTGGCTGCTCCCCGGGAAACCCCTGAATCCGGCTCCTCCTACGCCGTTCGAGCCATTTTCCACGTTAGAGCGTACCGGCCCAAGGGTGGGTCGGGCAGGGCGCCCTGGCGGCTCTCGAGCTTGCAGCGGACGGTGTCGGGCAGGCCGCGCGCCCGCTTGCGCAGCGTGCCGATGGCAGGCTGCCGGCCTCCAGGCGGGGGTTCGTGAACCGGATGGCGGGCGTGCTTGCTGATGCCCTGGTGGTAATGGTGCAGCCGGCCAGCGGAGCGGGAGCAGCGACCGGGATACTCCCGGGCGGGACCGAGCCGGTCCCGACGCTCCACGCGCCGGTCCGCCGCGCCGCCCTTGCTGACCTTCATCGAGCTCGGGATGACCGCCGCCATCGGCAAACTCCTTCTCTTCTTGTCCAGCGGCCTGCATTAGAAAGAGTTTCCGGGCCGGGGGTCATGCCCTTAATCCCCTCGCACCCGCCCGAAGGGTCCGATCATACAATGTACTTGGCGAGAATAGAAGAAGCCCGGGAACCGTGCCACACCGGGCCGGTTCCCCGCCGCGAGTCGGCCCGCCCGGGCCACCGGGCAGTACGCCCGACGGGCCCGTCGGGTCCATCGAAGCGGGGGTCGGTGCGGCAAGCCGCCTGGTGAAGGCCCTACCCGATCTGGCCTGCCCCGGGACCCCTGGCCTCGGACATCGCATTCGGGCTCGTATCGCGTGCCGCCGGATGCACTGACAATCGACCCCAGGGCTGGATGCACGCGCGGCCTGTCGCGGCGTGGCAGCGACCGTTTCAGCCGGGAAACCGGCGCCGCCCCCCGCGATATGCGGGGGGCGGCGCCGGCAATCACCTGTCTGATTATCGGCTCGCGTTACGGCTTGGGAACGAACGAGGGCACCTCGACCTTACCCTGCGCCAGGTGCTTGGGCCAGATCACGACCTGCTTGCCGTTCTGCCACTGGAAAGCCACGAAGGACTGGCCGAGCTTCGGATTTGGGCTGTAGACCACGCCATGGGTCCACTTGTTGTCGCGCCCGTAGTAGTGGATGCGACCGGTCACGCCCGTGAAGTTCACGTTCTCTATGCCCTTGATCAGCTCGTCGGCCTTGGTGCTGTGCGTGTCCTCGATCGCGTGCTTGAGCGTGTACATGGCGTCGTACGTGGTGTAGGCGTCATAGGCGGGCTCGGTGATGTTGTAGCGCTTCTTGTACGCCTTGTAGAACGCCGGCGACTTCGGTGTCAGCGGCACCCCGTTCGCGCCCAGGTTACCGGTGATCACGCCGTCGGTCGCCCCGTTGGTGGCGTCCCAGAACACCGAGGCCCCGGCCTGGCCATTAATACCCGCGAATATGGCCGGCACCTCCGACTGCCGCCATTGCACGACGGGCTTGACCCCGACGTGGGCGATCGCGGCCATGATGATGCGCGCGCCCGAGTTCTCGACCTCGTTGTAAAGCGGGCTGAAGTCGCTGGTGCTGGGCGAGAAGTTGATCGTCTTGACCAGCTTCATGCCCATCTGCGGGATGCACTTCTTGTACTCGGCGTCCACCGCCTTGGTCCAGTCGGCGTTCTCGCTGAAGATCACGGCTTTCTTGTAGCCCAGCTGGTCGACCAGCGTGTCCTTGGTCGTCAGGCAGGCCTCCTTGGCGATCACCGTCGAGTTGGTGTAGCCGTGGAACACGTACTTGTAGCGGTTGTAGTTCGCGTGCACGTTCTCCTCGAGCTTGGGCGTGGCGGCGCCGGTGACGATCAGGGGGGTCTTCAGGCGTGCGGCCCAGGGCTCCATCGCCAGCGCCACCTCGCTGGTGAAGATGCCGACCATGGCCACCACGTGGTCCTGGGTGACCGCGCGCTGGAAGGCGCGCGCCGCGTCCGCGGCCGAGAACTTGTCGTCGTACGTGTAGACCTTGACCTGGCGTCCGTCGATGCCTCCCGCGGCGTTCATCTCCGACGCGGCGAGCTTGGCCGCGTTGAAGATCGCCTTACCGTCGATGTGGGCGGCGGGTGCCAGCACGCCGATACGGATGGGAGTCGCGGCCTGCGCATTGGGCGACGCCGCGAAACCCAGTGTCAGTGCCATAGCCGCGACAGCGATGGCCAGCGAGGAGCGCTGTATGCGCGAGCCTATCAGTGAAAACATCGTCAGTCCCTCCGTTGTTGGTCCTTCTGTTGTTACCTCTCGGCGCCGCACCGCGGGGAAAGCGGGTCCCCCTGCCGAGGGCCTTCACCTGAGCCGACTGGTCATACAGAAGGTCTCGTCAGGTCCCCCCGGCCGCATTGCCTCGTATCACCGGCCGAGGCCCGAACGCAGTGATTGCGGCGCCGCCCGCCGTACCTCGCGGCAACTCGATGTCCCTGCTCATCGCAGAGCTCCCATAGCGGGCCCGCGATCCCCCGTGCCGCAGGCCCTGGAGGGCCTGCCTCGGCAACCGGCCGGGCGCGGCACGAAGTTCCGTCAGTTCGGGCGCAGGGGCGGCATCTCGGGCAGGTTCAGGGTGCGCGGGGTTTCCCCGGAGCGCAACGGGGAAGCGCCACGCGCTTCCGGTTACCGACACGGGATCGTTATGCGACGCTCGGAGGCACGCTCGCTCGCGCAGGCCGGGCGGCGTCGCGGCTTGGTGGACCACCTCCGGCAGCTTCTTCCCTGCGTTCATGCGTTCTGTTCTGGTGATGATTCGATTCCAAGCATGTGGCGTCCCTGTGTGACACCTGTCTAACGCGATCCCCCGTGCCTGTCAAGCAACCTGCCGGCTCGCGGGCGATTGCCCCCGGATCCGGGGGACCGCGTCTCGAAAGCGCACACGAACCCGGGCAAAGGACATGCCAGGTCCCTGGAGGACGCGCGGGAAAGCACGGCGGGCCCCTGCAGGGGAGCCCGCGGCGACCCGAACCCAGTTGCCGGGCGGGCGGCCTCAGGCCGCGTCGCTGGCCCGATCCCGCGAGAACGTGAGTCCGTCCCCGACCGCCTCCACCCGAACGACGTCACCCGGGCCGAAACGCCCCTGGAGGATCTCGCGTGCGAGCGGATTCTCCAGCTCGTGCTGGATCACCCGCTTGAGCGGGCGGGCCCCGTAGACCGGGTCATAGCCCGCCTCGCCCAGCCGGTCGAGCACCGCCGGCGAGAGCTCCAGCTGCATGTCGCGCTCGCCCAGGCGGGCCCGCAGATAGCCCACCTGGATATCCACGATGCGCCGGATCTCCTGGCGCCCGAGCGCATGGAAGACCACCACTTCGTCGATGCGGTTGATGAACTCCGGCCGGAACTGCTGCCCGACCACCTCCATCACGGCCCGCTTCATGGCGTCGTAGTCCTCTCCCCCGGCCATCTCCTGGATCATCTGTGAGCCCAGGTTGGAGGTCATGACGATCACGGTGTTGCGGAAATCGACCGTGCGGCCCTGGCCGTCGGTCAGCCGGCCGTCGTCCAGCACCTGCAGCAGGACGTTGAACACGTCCGGATGCGCCTTCTCGACCTCGTCCAGCAGGATCACCGAGTAGGGCTTGCGGCGCACGGCCTCGGTCAGGTAACCGCCCTCCTCGTAGCCGACGTAGCCCGGCGGGGCGCCGATCAGGCGGGCCACGGAGTGCTTCTCCATGAACTCCGACATGTCGATGCGGACCATCGCCTCCTCGGTATCGAACAGGAACGAGGCCAGGGCCTTGGTCAGCTCGGTCTTACCGACCCCGGTCGGCCCCATGAACAGGAACGACCCGTTGGGACGGTTGGGATCGGCCAGCCCCGCGCGCGAGCGGCGGATCGCGTCGGAGACCACCGCCACGGCCTCGTCCTGACCCACGACCCGCTTGCGCAGCTCGTCCTCCATCCGCAGGAGCTTCTCCTTTTCGCCCTCGAGCATCTTGGACACCGGGATCCCGGTCCACTTGGAGACCACCTCGGCGATCTCCTCTTCCGTGACCTTGTTGCGCAGCAGCGTGAGCGCCTCACCCTGGTGCCGCGTCGCCTCCTCCAGGCGCTTCTCCAGCTCGGGGATCCGGCCGTACTGCAGCTCCGACATGCGCGTCAGGTCGCCGGCCCGGCGGGCCGCGTCGAGCTCGACCCGGGCACGGTCGAGCTCCTCCTTGACGTGCTGGTCGCCCTGCACCGAGGCCTTCTCCGCTTTCCAGGTCTCCTCGAGGTCGGCGTACTCGCGCTCCAGCTCGCCGACCTCGTCCTCCAGCTGGCCCAGGCGGCGCCTGGACGCGTCGTCGGACTCCTTCTTCAGCGCCTCGCGCTCGATCTTGAGCTGGATCAGGCGCCGCTCCAGGCGGTCGAGCTCTTCCGGCTTGGAGTCGATCTCCATGCGGATCCGGCTGGCCGCCTCGTCGATCAGGTCGATGGCCTTGTCGGGCAGCTGCCGGTCGGTGATGTAGCGCTGCGAGAGCTGCGCCGCGGCCACGATCGCCGGATCGGTGATGTCGACCCCGTGGTGCACCTCGTAGCGCTCCTTGAGCCCGCGCAGGATGGCGATGGTGTCCTCCACCGTCGGCTCGTCCACCAGCACCTTCTGGAAGCGCCGCTCCAGGGCCGCGTCCTTCTCGAGGTATTTGCGGTACTCGTCCAGGGTGGTCGCGCCCACGCAGTGCAGCTCGCCCCGGGCCAGCGCCGGCTTGAGCATGTTGCCGGCGTCCATCGCACCCTCGGCCTTGCCGGCGCCGACCATGGTGTGCAGCTCGTCGATGAACAGGATGATGCGGCCTTCCTGCTTGGCCAGATCGTTGAGCACGCCCTTGAGGCGCTCCTCGAATTCCCCGCGATACTTGGCCCCGGCCAGCAGCGAGCCCATGTCCAGCGCCAGGATGCGCTTGTCCTTGAGGCCCTCGGGCACCTCGCCGTTGACGATGCGCTGGGCCAGGCCCTCGACGATGGCGGTCTTGCCCACGCCCGGGTCGCCGATCAGGACCGGGTTGTTCTTGGTCCGCCGCTGCAGCACCTGCACCGTGCGCCGGATCTCGTCGTCGCGACCGATCACCGGGTCGAGCTTGCCCTGTTCGGCCCGCTCGGTGAGGTCGATGGTGTACTTCTCCAGCGCCTGGCGCTGCTCCTCGGCGTTGGGATCGCTGACGCTCTCCCCGCCGCGCACCTCGTCGACCGCCTTTTCCACCGCGCCGCGCGCGGCGCCGGCCTGTTCCAGCACGCGCCGCAGGCTGCTGCGCTCCTCCAGCGCCGCGAGCACGAACAGCTCACTGGAGATGTACTGGTCCTGCCGCTTCTGGGCGAGCTTGTCCGCCACGTTCAGCAGCCGTCCCAGCTCGTTGGAGACGTGCACCTCGCCGGCGTTGCCCTCGACCCGGGGCAGCCGGTCGAGCTCCTCGCCCAGGCGGGAACGCAGGCGGCTGATGTCCACGTCGGCACGAGCGAGCAGGTGCCGAACCGTGCTGCCCTCCTGATCCAGCATCGCCAGCATCAGGTGCGCCGGCTCGATGAACTGGTGGTCGCGGCCGACCGCCAGCGACTGCGCATCGGCCAGGGCAAGCTGGAACTTGCTGGTCAGTTTGTCCATTCGCATAGCCAGGGTTCTCCCGCAATTCTGTTTCCGCTGCCCTATTCAATGCGGGCGGGCGCCGCCCGATTCAAGTGCGCGCCGGGAAACCCTAGCAGAACGTCCCGTTGGGCCGGTTGACGCGGATCAGGCGCTCCCGCGGCGGGTAAGGAGAGGCCGGGCTCAGGCGAGGTGGATGCCGGTCGCCATGCGGCCACAGCGTCCGTCCCGGCGATAGGAGAAGAACCATCGGGGCATGCCCAGGGTGCACCAGAGCCCGCCGTGGACGGCCGGGACCCCAGCGCGTTGCAGCTTGCCGCGCGCGACCGCATAGAGGTCGAGCAGGTAGTGCCCGGGACCGCGGGGCGCGAAGCATGCAGCCGTGGCGGCATCAGCCGCCAGCATGCGCTCGCGCACTTCCCCGCCGACCTCGTAGACCGTCCCCGAGATCGCCGGTCCCAGCCACGCGCACAGGTCACCGGCGGGACGGTCCATCGCCTCCAGCGCGGCCTCCAGCGCGCCCGCGGCGAGCCCCCGCCAGCCGCCGTGCACGGCCCCGACGACGCTGCCGCGACGATCCGCCAGGAGCACCGGCAGGCAGTCGGCGGTCAGTACCGCGCACACGATCCCGGGGCTGCGGCACACGACCGCGTCCGCCTCGGGCGCGGGTTCGCGTCCCACGGCCTCGGCCCGGACCACGCGGGCTCCGTGCACCTGGCTCAGCCAGCGCGGCTCCTCCGGCAGCGCGAGGGCCGCGACCAGGCGACGCCGGTTCTCGGCCAGCGCCCCGGGCTCGTCGCCGACCCGGGCAGCGAGATTCAGGCTGGCATAGGGCCCCGTTCCCGCGCCGCCGGCGCGCGTGGTGGCGAAGGCACGCACCCGCCGGTCCACCGGCCAGTCGGGCGCGATCCAGGGCAGCGGCGCATCGCGCAGCCCCGGCGGACGCGCCGCCCGGTGATCGCCCGGCGTGCTCACGCCGGCCGGCTCCGGGCATCGCGCCGCAGCGCCTCGGCGAGCGCGCGCATCTCCGGCGGCGGTGGGGTCTCGAACGTCACGACCTCGCCGCTGGCGGGGTGGGCAAGCACCAGGCGGGCCGCGTGCAGCGCCTGACGGCGGAAGCCACGCAACGCTCCGGCGAGCTCGTCCCCGGCGCCGGACGGCAGGCGCAGGCGGCCGCCATAGACCGGGTCGCCCAGCACCGGGTGGCCCGCGTTCGCCAGGTGGACCCGGATCTGGTGCGTGCGCCCCGTCTCCAGGCGCAGCCACAGCCGCGTGTGGCCGTGGTAGCGCTCGCGCACGCGGTAGTGGGTCACCGCACGGCGCCCGCCCCGGCGCACGGCCATGCGCACCCGGTCCACCGGGTGCCGGCCGATCGGCGCGTCGAGGGTCCCGCCGGCGATCACGCGACCGAGCACGATGGTGTCGTATTCCCGGCGCACCTCGCGCGCCTGCAGGGCGGCCACCAGGCGGGTGTGCGCCTCCGGCGTGCGCGCCACCACCAGCAGGCCGGTGGTGTCCTTGTCCAGGCGGTGGACGATACCCGCGCGCGGCACGCGCGCAAGCTCGGGGGCACGATGGAGCAACGCGTTCTGCAGCGTGCCGTCCGGATTGCCGGCGCCGGGATGGACCACCATCCCGGCCGGCTTGTCGATCACCAGCAGGGCCTCGTCCTCGTACACCACGTCCAGCGGTATCGGCTGGGGCCGCACCAGGTCCGCGGCGGGCTCGCACGGGATCTCCAGCTCCAGCTCCTCGCCCGCGGTGACCGGATCGCGCGGCCGCCGCTGCCGGCCGGCGACGCGCACGTGGCCGGCCCGAATCCATTGCTGCAACCGGCTGCGCGAGTGCTGCGGAAAGAGCACCGCGAGCGCCCGGTCCAGGCGTTCCCCGGAGAGCTGTTCGGGTACCGTCGCGCGGAGAACCGTCGCGCTCCCGCCGCCGGTCATGCGCGCGGTTCCCCGGCCGCTACCGCGATCCCCGGGCCCCGGCCCCGGCGGACTCCCGGTGCGGAAGGTGGCCCTACCTCCGACCGGCTTAGTATACTGCTGCGACCGCGCCGCGGCGCGGGGCACCGGCCGGTGCCGGGCGGCACCGCAGCGCGCCGTGCGGCGCGACGGCCTTTCTTCCGGAAGCGGACACGAGCTGCATGCATCGGACACAGTTTACCATCCATTTCAGACGCTTATTCCCCGTGATCGCCGCGACCGTGGCGCTCGCAGCCTGCTCGTCCGCGCCGCCCCGGAACGAGAACCTCGGCGTCCAGCAGATGTACCAGCGCGCGCTCCACCAGGAGCAGCAGGACAATTACCAGAAGGCGCTCGACGACTACAATGCCCTGGAGGCGCGCTATCCGTTCGGACCCTACGCCACGCGGGCCCAGCTGGAACAGGTTTACCTGAACTTCAAGACCGGTGACTACCAGTCGGCGATTTCCGCCGCGAACCGGTATATCCAGGAGCACCCGCGGGGCGGGCATCTGGACTACATTTATTATATGAAGGGCTTGTCCAGCTTCGACCAGGCGGTCCCCCGCCGGTACGGCATACCGATCGGGATCGACCACACGCGCACCGACCCCAAGTACGCGCGTCAGGGCTTCCAGACCTTCCAGACGCTGGTCAAGAAGTTCCCGCACAGCCCGTATGCGCCGGATGCACGCAAGCGCGCGATCTTCCTGCGCAACCGTCTGGCGCAGCACGACTGGCACATCGCGCATTACTATTATCGCCGGGGCGCCTGGCTGGCGGCGGCCAACCGGGCGGTGCAGATCATCACCCGGTACCAGGGCACGTCCGAGGTGCCGCGCGCCCTGGGTCTGATGGTCCACAGCTACCAGCATCTCGGGCTCAAGAAGATGGCCTCGGATGCCCGGCGGGTGCTGCAGAGGTCCTATCCGCACCAGGCCGGCCGGGTGCTCGCCGAGACCGGCTGAGCCGCAGGAACGGACGGGCCCGGGCGGCGGGAACCGCTCTCTGCCGGATGCGCCACGGGCCGGCCGGGCATCATCCTCGAGGAGGAAGGCATGTGGGATTTCTTCCAGACGGTGCGCTACCGTCACTCCGTGCGCGCCTACAAGCCGGAGCTGCCGGTGACGCGCGAGCAGCTGCATGCCGTGCTGGAGACGGCCTGCGCGGCACCGTCCGCCGGCGACCTGCAGTCTTACCGCATCGTGGTCGTGCAGGACGCAGGCCGGCGCGAGGCGCTGAGCATGGCCAGCGGCGGGCAGAGCTTCATCACCCAGGCTCCGCTATGCCTGGTGTTCTGCGCCGACCCCGATCGCGCGGCGGAGGAATTCCACCAGCGCGGCCGCAGCCTCTACGCCATCCAGGACGCCACCATCGCGGCGACCTATGCGCAGCTGGCCTGCGTGGCGGCCGGGCTGGGCACCACCTGGGTGGGAGAGTTCGACGAGGCCGCGGTGCGGGCGACGCTCGACCTGCCGCCGGAGCTGACCCCGGTGGCGCTGCTCAGCGTGGGGCATCCCGCCGAGCTGCCCGAGCCCACCCGGCGGCGGCGCCTGGACGAGATGGTGATTCACGCCGGCTGAAGCGCCCGCGGGATCCACGCGGGAACGCCCGTTCTTCCTTACGCGCAACACCTGCCCCCCCTGATAAGGGTCGGGGCGAACCGGCCGCGGGCCGGGGCTGGCCCGCCCGCGCATCAGGCACGCGAGTGCCTGGTGCGGCGCGGCCGGGTCCGGACATGCGCCGGAGCCGGCGACTCTGCAAGGTTCAGGACGAACCCTTCGGAGCTCAATAAAGTCACACCAGCTCGCCCATCCGCGTGCCCAGGTCGGCGGGCGAATGCACGGTCACGACGCCGGCCGCCTCGAGCGCGTCGAACTTGCCCTTGGCAGTGCCCTTGCCGCCGGTGATGATGGCGCCGGCGTGGCCCATCCGCTTGCCGGGAGGGGCGGTGACGCCGGCGATATAGGCCACCACGGGCTTGCTGACGTTGGCCCGGATGTATTGGGCGGCCTCTTCCTCGTCGCTGCCGCCGATCTCCCCGACCATGATGATGCCGCGGGTCTCGGGATCCGCCTCGAACATCTCGAGGCAGTCGATGAAGCCCATCCCGTGCACCGGATCCCCGCCGATGCCGACGCAGGTGGACTGCCCCAATCCCGCCTGGGTGGTCTGGTAGACGGCCTCGTAGGTGAGGGTGCCCGAACGGGAGACGATGCCGACGCTGCCGCGCTTGTGGATGGCGCCCGGCATGATCCCGATCTTGCACTGGTCCGGGGTGATCACCCCCGGGCAGTTCGGACCCACCAGGCGCGTGTTGCTGCCTTTCAGGGCCGCCTTCACCCGGATCATGTCGGCAACCGGGATATGCTCGGTGATGCAGACGACGATCTCCACGCCGGCGTCGGAGGCCTCCAGGATCGCGTCGGCCGCGAACGGGGCCGGCACGTAGATCACGCTGGCGGTGGCCCCGGTCTCCGCCACCGCCTCGTGCATGGTGTTGAAAACCGGCCGGTCGAGATGCGTCTGGCCACCGCGCCCGGGCGTCACGCCGCCCACCAGTTGCGTCCCGTAGGCGATGGCCTGCTCGGAGTGGAAGCTCCCCTGGCTGCCGGTGAAGCCCTGGCAGATCACCTTGGTACTGCTGTCGATCAGTATGCTCATCGAATGCCTTCCCGCTTGCGCGTGAACGATTCCGGAAGGGTCGCGCGCTCAGCGCGCGGCCGCCACCGCCTTCCGGGCGCCGTCGTTGAGATCGCGTGCCGAGATCAGGTCCAGGCCGCTTTCGTCCAGCATCCGGCGGCCGCGCTCGGCATTGGTTCCCTCCAGGCGCACCACGACCGGCACCTTCACGCCCACTTCCTTGACCGCGGAGATAATGCCCTCGGCGATCAGGTCGCAACGCACGATGCCGCCGAAGATGTTGACCAGGATCGCGCGCACCTCGTCGTCGGAGACGATCAGCTTGAACGCGGCCGCCACCCGCTCGGAGGTGGTGCCGCCGCCGACGTCGAGGAAGTTGGCCGGATTGCCGCCCTGCAGCTTGATCACGTCCATGGTGGCCATCGCCAGGCCGGCGCCGTTGACCATACAGCCGATGTCCCCGTCCAGCGTGACGTAGTTCAGGTCGTGTTCGCGGGCGAGGCGCTCCTTCTCGTCCTCCTGGCTGGGATCACGCCACTCGGCCAGCCGCTTGTGCCGGAACAGGCCGTTGTCGTCGAGGTTCACCTTGGCATCCAGCGCCAGCAGGTCGCCGTCGCCGGTCACGATCAGCGGGTTGATCTCGACCAGGCTGGCGTCGGAGTCGAGGAACAGGTCGTACAGGCCCTTGGCGATGCGCACCAGCTGGCCGACCTGGTTCCGGTCGAGCTCCATCCCGAATCCCAGCCGGCGCGCGTGGTAAGCCTGGAAGCCGGCGGCGGGATTCACGTCCACGCTCAGGATCTTCTCCGGCGCGCTCGCCGCGACTTCCTCGATCTCCATGCCACCCGCGGCGGAGGCCATGAACACCACGCGCTCGCGGCCACGATCGACCAGCACGCTCAGGTACAGCTCGCGCTCGATCCGCTGGCCCTGCTCGACCAGTACCTCGTTCACGGGCAGCCCCTCAGGGCCCGTCTGGTGGGTCACCAGCGGCCCGCTCAGGATCGCGCGCGCCGCCTGTGCCACCTCGTCGGGGCTGTCGGCGAGCTTCACCCCGCCGGCCTTGCCGCGGCCGCCGGCGTGGACCTGGGCCTTGACGACCCACTTGCCGCCGCCGAGCTGGCGCGCGAGCTCACCGGCGCGTTCGGGCGAGTCGGCGACCCGGCCCTCGGGCACGGGCACGCCGAACTCCGAAAACAGTTGCTTGGCCTGATATTCGTGAAGATTCATGCACAGAACTCCAGGATGGCGGCGGGTCCGGGCCCGCTATTCTGTCGGAAAGCCTCGCGCGACGCAAAACGGCGGCTTTTCGGATAGAATCCCCCTGAAGCCGCGTATGCGGGGTTGCCCGGCCCGGTTTCCGCCGCGCGGGATGCACGCTGCCACCGCCGCGCCGACGGGCACGGAGCCGCGCGGATCGCTTCCGGCGATATCCTGCAGACAACAAGCGGCGGACAGAATTCCCTGACCGGCAACGCCGCGGGGTCCGCGATCCGATATGGCCTCGATCCAAGCCAGCATTGCACCGCCGGTAGCCGGCCATTGGTCGGAGCTGCGCCAGTGGAACGCGCTCGGCTTCTACAATGGCATCCGCATCAGCCTCGGGCTCGCGTTCCTGCTGATGGCGGTGTTCGCGCCGCCACAACCGCCCTGGGACGCCTTCAAGACCCTGCCCATGGGCGCGGGCATCCTCGGCTACCTGCTCCTGGCGCTGGCCTGGACCCGGGCGATTCGCCTGCGCCGCCCGGCGCTGCGCCTGCAGCTCAACAGCCAGTTGCTGATCGACATTGCCGTGATCGTGCTGGTGACCCGGACCACCGGGCTCAACACCGGGATCGGGGCCCTGGTGCTGGCGCCCGTGACGGTCGCCGGGCTGCTGCTCACGCGGCGCTTCGCGGTGCTGTTCGCCGCGCTCGCCTCGCTCGGGCTGCTGGGCGACCAGGTCTACGGCCAGCTGTTCCTGTTCCAGCCCGCCGCCTACACCCAGGCCGGCATCCTCGGCGCGCTGGCGTTCACCTCGGCGGTCACCGCCAACGCCCTCGCCCGCCGGGCGCGCGAAAGCGAGGCGCTGGCCGAGCGCCGGGGACAGGACATCCAGAGCCTGTCGCGCCTGAACGAGATCGTGATCCAGAACATGCAAAGCGGCATCGTGGTGGTCAGCCCGGAGCGGCAGATCCGCCTGATCAACACCCAGGCCCGGCGCATGCTGCTGGGCTCGCCCGAGGCCTGGGCCGTCGGACGCCCGCTCGAGGAGCTGGTACCCGAGCTGGCGGGACTGCTCAACCGCTGGGATCTCAACCCCCTCAACACGATCCACAGCTTCCGCTCGGCGGACCAGTCGACCGAGATCATCCCGTACTTCTCGACGCTGGGCGGCGAAGGCGAGTTCGGCACCCTGATCTTCCTCGAGGACATGGCGCTGGTGAACCGCCGCATGCAGGAGATGAAGCTCGCGGCCCTGGGCCGGCTGTCGGCCAGCATCGCGCACGAGATCCGCAACCCGCTGGCGGCCATGAGCCACGCGGGCCAGTTGCTCGGCGAGTCCGAGGGGCTGCGGCCGGAGGAGGTCGACCTGACCCGCATCATCCAGTCCCACGGCCGGCGCATCAACAGCATCGTCGAGAACGTCCTGCAGCTCTCGCGCCAGCCGGCCTCGAAGGCGCAGCTGCTGGACCTGTGGCAGTGGCTGCCGGAATTCGTCGAGAGCTGGCAGGCCGAGCACGGCCGCCCGATCGAGATCCGGCTGTTTCTGGACCCGGCGGCCACGGAGGTGCGCATCGACCCGGGCCATCTGCAGCAGATCCTGGACAATTTGCTCGGCAACGCGCGCGAGCACGGCGCGAGCCCGGACGGCGGGGTGCGCGTTTCGATCCGCTCCGGGCTGCTCGGCCACGGCCAGCGGATCTACCTGGACCTGCAGGACGACGGGCCGGGCATCGACCCGGAGGTCGTCGAGCAGATCTTCGAGCCGTTCTTCACCACCCGGTACGGAGGCACCGGCCTGGGCCTTTTCATCTCGCGCGAGCTGTGCGAGTTCAACGGGGCGAACCTGGGCTATCTCGGGCAAGACAACGGTGGCGGCCGGTTCCGCATCAGCTTCGGCGACCCCAACCTTTGGACCATGTAGCAGCATGAGCAAGCAGCGCGTCCTGATCGTCGACGACGAGCCCGATATCCTCTCCCTGCTGGAGATGACGCTGGCCCGCATGGGGCTGGAGACCCGCGGCGCCAGGAACCTGGCCGAGGCGCGGCGTGCGCTCGCGCGGGACGACATCGACCTGTGCCTGACCGACATGAAGCTGCCCGACGGCAGCGGCATCGACCTGGTCCGCGCGATCCAGGAGCGGGAGGAGCCGCTGCCGGTGGCGGTGATCACCGCCTACGGCAACGTCGAGGCGGCGGTGGAGAGCCTCAAGGCCGGCGCGTTCGACTTCGTGTCCAAGCCGGTCAACCTGGCGATGCTGCGGCGCCTGGTCCGCGCCGCGGTGCGCCAGGTCGATCATCATCCCGACCGCCGCTCGCGCGACGTGCTGCTGGGCGAGTCCGCCGCCATGCAGCGGCTGCGCGGCCTGATCGTGAAGGTCTCGCGCGGGCAGGCGCCGGTCTACATCAGCGGCGAGTCCGGCACCGGCAAGGAGCTGGTCGCCCGCCTGATCCACGAGAAGAGTCCCCGCTCGGAGGGCCCGTTCATGCCGGTGAACTGCGGCGCCATCCCGTCGGAGCTGATGGAGAGCGAGTTCTTCGGCCACCGCAGGGGCAGCTTCACCGGCGCGGTCAGCGACAAGGCGGGCCTGTTCCAGGCCGCCGAGGGCGGCACCCTGTTCCTGGACGAGATCGCCGAGCTGCCCCTGTCCATGCAGGTCAAGCTGCTGCGGGCGCTGCAGGAGCGATCGGTGCGCCCGGTGGGCGCCGAGCACGAGGTCCCGGTCGACGTGCGCGTGGTCAGCGCGACGCACACCTCGCTGGAGGACCTGGTGCGCGGCGGTGCGTTCCGCGAGGACCTGTTCTACCGGATCAACGTGATCCCGCTGCAGGTGCCGCCGCTGCGCGAGCGCCGCCAGGACATCCCGCTGCTGATCGAGCACGTGCTGGCGCGCCTGGCGAAGCGCAGCGGCGAGAGGCCGCCCTCGGTCGCCCCGGAAGCCCTGCGCGCCCTGTCCGGGTACGATTTCCCCGGCAACGTGCGCGAGCTCGAGAACATCCTGGAGCGGGCGATGACCCTGTGCGAGGACGGGCTGATCCGCGAGGCGGACCTCCAGCTCCGCCCGGTCCCGGCGGCCGACAGCCGCGCGGTGAGCCTCGACGACCAGCTCGAGGACCTGCAGCGGGAATCGATCCTGCGCGCGCTGGAGGACAACCGCTACAACAAGACCGCCACCGCGCGCGCGCTGGGCATCACCTTCCGCGCCCTGCGCTACCGGCTGAAGAAGCTCGGGATTGATTAGGGGACCGCCGAAAAAGGCCGTCCATGGCCTTTTTCAGCGTCGCAACCGGCAAACGCGCGGCTGACCCGCAGCGTCACAATGTGACGCAGGACGTCAGGCGCCCATGACTCCCGCCCCGACACAGCCGCCAGGCCGGCGCCGCGCGCGGCAACCACGCAAAACAAAAAATCCTTTTCCAAGAGGGTCTTATTAGACCTATTGGGTCTCTTCCCGGAACCGGGAAAAGACCTGGCACAGCTCTTGCTTCCCCTTACGTGCACGCAGGCGGCTGACGCATGATCCCGCCACTACCTATGCACAGACGAAGGGCAA